>JAEEGL012811704.1_pt1 | contig 61897 bp, 46 predicted proteins | sample 9134231 | NCBI WGS metagenome assembly JAEEGL01 (sample SAMN16246548, study PRJNA631951) | gut metagenome | biome: gut microbiome; feature: rumen; material: fiber-attached | host: Bos | place: Iran: Karaj | collected 2018-10
AGGAGATGATATTCTCGCAGAATTACGCCTGCCCGGAGCACAACATAAGCGTCGGCGACCTCGAGCCGGTGATGTTCTCGTTCAACAACCCGATCGGTGCGTGTCCGAAGTGTACGGGTCTGGGCGTTTTCAAGCACATCGACCCCGATATTATCGTCCCCAACAAGGAGCTGAGCATTCTCGAGGGCGCTATCAAGGCGTCCGGGTGGAACAGTCTCGACGAGACATCCGTTTCACTGATGTACTACCGCGCGATATCGGATAAGTACGATATACCGCTCGACGTCCCGGTGAAGGAACTGCCCAAGGGGGCACTCGACATATTCCTCTACGGCACTGGCGACGAAATGCTCGAGCTGCGGCGTCCGAGGTCGCTCGGCGGAGGGACTTACCGCACTCCCTTCGAGGGTATTGTAAACAACCTCGAAAGGCGCTACAGAGAGACCAACAGCGATTACTCGCGCAATGACATCGAGGAATGCATGAGCGAGGTCGAGTGTCCGGTCTGCCACGGAAAAAGGCTCCGCGATGAGTACCTTGCAGTTACGGTCGGCGACAAGAACATCAGTGAGCTGACCGATCTTTCAGTGCGGAGCGCGTTCGATTTCTTTACGGAGATAAAGCTCTCGAAGCACGATATTTTTGTCGGGGAACGCATAATAAAGGAGATACGCGAGCGCCTCGGCTTCCTGAAAAGCGTCGGACTCGAATACCTCACACTGTCACGGTCGTCTGGGACGCTCTCCGGCGGCGAGAGCCAGCGTATCCGCCTTGCGACGCAGATAGGTTCGTCGCTCGTGGGAGTGCTCTATATCCTCGACGAGCCGAGTATCGGTCTGCACCAGCGCGACAACGACAAGCTCATCGCTACGCTGAAACGGCTGCGCGACCTCGGAAATACGCTCATAGTCGTTGAGCACGATGATGATACCATGCTCGCTGCCGACTACATCGTGGACATAGGTCCCGGAGCCGGTATCAACGGCGGGCAGGTCGTATTCGCGGGTACCGTGGACAAGCTGCTGAAGTGCAGGGAGTCCATAACGGGACAGTATCTCAGCGGCAGAAAAAAGATCGAGATCCCGAAAAAACGCCGGACCGGCACGGGGAAGTTCCTCACGGTGCGCGGTGCAGAGGAGCACAATCTAAAGGATATCGACGTGAAGATACCGCTCGGCGAGCTCATCTGCGTCACAGGTGTTTCGGGCTCTGGCAAGTCCTCACTCGTCAATGAGATAGTCTACAAGTACCTCGCGGGGAAGCTCAACCGAGCGCGTATCAAGTGCGGAAGATTCGCCGGAATGGACGGCGTAGAGGAGCTCGACAAGGTCATCTGCATTGACCAGTCCCCTATCGGGCGCACGCCGCGATCTAATCCGGCAACGTACACGGGCGTATTCACCGATATCCGCGACCTCTTCGCGAAAACTCCAGACGCTAAGGCGCACGGCTACTCCAGCGGACGATTCTCGTTCAACGTCAAGGGCGGACGATGTGAGGCGTGCGAGGGCGACGGTATCATCAAGATCGAGATGCACTTCCTGCCCGATATCTACGTTCCGTGCGAGGTCTGCAAGGGGCGCAGATACAACCGCGAGACCCTTGACATCCACTACAAGGGAAAGTCCATTTACGACGTACTCGAGATGACCGTGGACGAGGGCGTAGAGTTCTTCGAGCATATACCCAAGATCGCGAAAAAGCTCATGACATTGCAGGAGGTCGGGCTCGGCTACATCAAGATAGGTCAGCCGGCAACGACGCTTTCCGGCGGTGAGGCTCAGCGCGTGAAGCTCTCCACCGAGCTCTCGAAGCGTGCGACCGGGCGGACTATCTATATCCTCGACGAACCGACGACAGGTCTGCATACGGCGGATGTTCACAGGCTGATAGACGTCCTTCAGCGGCTCACGGATCAGGGAAATACCGTGCTCGTCATCGAGCATAACCTGAACGTGATAAAGGTCGCGGATCACATCATCGACCTCGGTCCCGAGGGCGGAGACGGCGGCGGCAGGATAGTCGCGCAGGGTACGCCGGAGGAAGTTGCGCAGTGCGAAAAGTCCTACACCGGGCAGTACCTTAAAAAATACCTTAAATAAAATGTATGAAGCCGCTTCTCCTGCACATAATACCTGCGGGAGATGATGAGATGAAGAGAAAAAAGCGGGAGATACCCGTTCCGGATCCGAATGCAGGCGGGCTCGAATACGTCTGTCCTGCGGCTTCATGGGGCGATATGACAGGACTTATCCCCTCTCCGCCCGTGCATGGCGGCGAAAGCGACAGCTATGCCGACGTTTATCCATTCAAGCCGGCTTATGGCGGCGAAGCTCCGGAAATATAGCCGAAAGCGGACTGTAAAAGGTCCGCTTTCGTTATTGTGTATAAATCAGCTGGCAAAGATTTGATACATCATACAAAAATGCGCCCGGATACTTTAATTATCGGTTAAAATATGGTATAATCGTTGTGGTTAAACTCTTAAAGGAAGAGGTGGAGCGATTGAAAAACGGAGTTAAAATGCAGGACATCGCTGTGAAGCTCGGAGTGAGCGTCGTGACTGTGTCAAACGCGCTCGCGGGTCGTGACGGCGTCAGCGGGCAGATGAGACAGAAGATCTGCGAGCTGGCGGAGGAAATGGGCTATAAGCCGTCGAATACCAAGACCGGCGCGCGCAGGGCTGCTGCCCCTAAGATAGGCAGGAACGTGGGCGTGCTTACGTCCGAGAGGTTCGTGGGAGGACGCGGGTCGTTCTACTGGGAGCTGACAGCGTCTATCTCTAACAAGCTCGCTGCGATGAACGTCTGCACCATATATGAGTGCGTGACCGCGGACGCCGAAAATTCGGCTTCCATGCCAAATATGATAACCGAGGGCAGTATCGACTGCGTCATCGTCATCGGACAGATGAAGCGGAACTACGTCGCTATGCTGAGCCGTATCTCGCTTCCGCTGCTGTTCGTCGATTTCTACGACAACCGCTACCCCGTGGATTCGGTCAATTCCGACAGCTACTACGGCGGATATATACTCACGGATTATCTCGTCGAGAAAGGTCACAGGAATATCGGCTTCTTCGGCACGATGAACGCTACCAGCAGTATCAACGACCGCTTCCTCGGGTACATAAAATGTCTCATGGAGAATGAGCTCGAATACCGCAAGGAATGGACGATAGAAGACCGTCTCGAGAACGGTACGATAATCGAGAAGATCGAATTTCCCGACGAGATGCCCACTGCGTTCGTCTGCAACTGCGACGAGACTGCTTTCCGCGTTATATCGGCGCTGAAGTCCAAGGGGGTGCGTGTTCCGGAGGATATCTCCGTGGTGGGCTACGACAATTATACCGTCGCGAGCATCTGCATTCCAACGATAACTACCGTCGAGGTGGACATCAACAAAATGGCTGAGGAGGCTGTCCGTATCATCGAGCGGAAGCTCAGTTCACCCGATTACCGTGAGGGTCGCTGCATTATCAGCGGGCGCCTCATCGAGAAGGACAGCGTGCTCGACATCAGCGGCAGACACTGAGGAGGACATAATGCTATTCACCAATCTTAAAGGACATTTCAGGACGATCTGTCAGCACCGTCATCAGGTCATGAAGCACTGCTTCCACGCGGGGATTTTCTGGCGCGGTATAACACACGATCTTTCCAAGTTCTCGCCGACTGAGTTCATCCCCGGGGTGCTCTATTTTCAGGGTGACCGAAGTCCCAATGAGCGCGAGCGTGAGGTCGAGGGCTGCTCTAAGGCGTGGATGCACCATAAAGGTCGCAACCGCCACCACTTCGAGTACTGGACTGACTACAGCACCGTCACGAAGAAGCTCGAACCAATGAAGATGCCCGACATCTACATCTTCGAGATGTTCTGTGACCGCGTCGCGGCGTCGAAGACCTACAACAAGGAGACCTACACCGATTCCATGCCGCTAGCGTATTTCCTGCGTGCAAAGCCGAGGAGAATCATCGAGAAGGAAACGTCCGAGAAGCTCGAATGTCTCCTGCAAATGCTCGCGGACAAGGGCGAAGCGGAAACGTTCAGGTTCATCAGGCGTCAGGTGCGCATAAACCGTATCAAAAGGAACAACAGACAATGGCAGCGCTTATAAGCGAGCGCTTCGCCGCGTGGGAAAATGAGTGCGAAGAGCGCTTCGAGCGTCTGCGTGAGAACGAGTCCGAGATAAACCGTATCGCTGCGCGGGCATACGGTCTGGAGGGCGAAGTCTCGATAGTGCCAGAGGACAGGCAGATATCCGTCCGGCGGGCTGACCTCTCCCGCGAGCTGCGCTCACTGCTGAGCTATGCGGTAGGGTGTATGTTCGGGAGGTATTCGCTCGACGAGGAGGGACTGGTCTTTGCCGGAGGAAGCTTCGATATCTCACGGTATAAGAGGTTCGTTCCGGCTGAGTGCGGGCTGATTTTTGTCACTGAGGACGACATCATGCCTCGGCTAAAGGACTTTCTCACTGCTGCTTACGGTGAGGAGACGGTCGCGGAAAATCTGCGGTATATCGAGGAGAATCTCGGTCGGGACTGCCTTAGCTATCTGCGGGGAGAGTTCTTCCGTGACCACTGCGCGGTCTACAAAAAGCGTCCGATATACTGGCTCGTCAGCAGCGGTCGGCGCGGGGCTGTGCGTGCGCTGACGTACATTCACAGGTTCGGCAGGGCTGAGCTCAGTTTTCTTGAGGAAGAGACCGAGCGTCTGCTCGGGAGCGAGTCCAGAGAGGGGTATGTTCAGGAGCTGTGCAGGTTCAGGGATCACCTCGCGGAACTGGTGAGCTGCGGGGCTGAGATAGTCCCCGACGACGGCGTTGCGGCGAATTACCGTAAATTTTCGTCTATACTTGCGCGTGCGCCTTTTTAAGCGTCCATACATAAAATGAGCCCGGGAGCGCATACTCCCGGGCTTTTTGTATTCTCAGACTGGTATTTTTCCGTTGAGTTTGTCGATGATGACGGGCAGCTCGGCGTCGATGACGTCGTTCTCGAGCTGGCAGGTTCCCGCGTTTGCGTGTCCGCCGCCGCCGTAGCTCAGGCAGAGCTCGCCGATGTTGAACTTCGATGCTCGGTTCACTATCGACTTGCCGATCATGACCGCTGTATTCTGCTTGCGGAAGCCCCATGCGACGTGGACGGAAAGCTCCGTCTCGGGCCACATCGCGTAGACCATGAAGCGGTTGCCGGCGTATATGGTCTCGAGATCGCGGAGGTCGATCACTGCGACCTTGCCCTCGATTCGGGTTACCTGCCGGAGCTGCTCCTTGAAGAGCTGCTGCTGCTCGAAATACAGGTCAACGCGCTCCTTTACATCCGGGAGCTCAAGGACCTGGTCGATGTTGTGGTCAACACAGTAGTCTATGAGCTCCATCATCAGGGCGTAGTTGGAGATGCGGAAGTCGTGGAAGCGTCCCAGACCTGTGCGTGCATCCATGAGGAAGTTCATCAGTACCCAGCCGGTGGGGTTAAGTATCTCATCTACCGTAAAATCAGCACTGTCGCCCTTGTCGACTGCCCACATTATCTCCTCAGAAACGCGGGTGAAGACCTTCGCGCCGCCGTAGTAGTCGTAAACGACTCTCGCTGCGGACTTCGCGTCCCCGTCGATGATGTACTTTCCCTCGTAGTCCTCAGGGCGGTTCCTGAGGAGCTCGCTCTCGTGGTGGTCGAAGGCAAGGCTCACGCGCTTGTCGAAGGGCAGGTTCGTGGTTATATCGTTGTCAGAAAGCTCAACCTTTCCGTCCTGAACGTCCTTCGGGTGAACGAACTTTATATCGTCGATGATGTTCAGCTCCTTGAGCAGCATCGCGCAGACGAGACCGTCGAAGTCGCTTCTGGTGACAAGTCGTTTCATTATGTATTCCTCCTCACGGTAATATATTTTCTTATAGTTGAATTATAACACATTGACTGGGCAATGTCAACTAAAATATGTGAATATTTTATAAATCATTACCTCTGAGGCATAAAAATACCGTCCCCGGGAGGACGGTATCTTTCGTCAATTATGGCAGCGTGTAACCGTACCTCGGCTGCCAAAGGTTTTTGCCGGGCGGAGCGCCTGTCATGTTATCCTCCTCTACCGATCACCAGACATTGAACACTGACGGTAACTCATATCCAAAAATGAATAACGGAAAACTCTGACAATGGACACCAACAACTCGAATCATAAAAAAGTTTTGGTGCTCCGCGCCAGCCGGAAAACCATCAGAGCTCTATCTCGAGCTCCACGGTGTTGTTCACGAGGTCGAGCGCGGTCTGTGCCCGTGAAAGCTCGTCGGCGAAGGTAGTGTAGTCCTTTCCGACCTGAGCGATGTCGTAGTTGGCGTAGCGGTAGTCTATTATCGACGAGCCGCGGGAATTGCCCGAATTCTCGCGCACTTTCGGCAGTACGTCCCTCATGCCGGAAAGTACTGCGCAGCGCCTTGAAAGCTGCGGAAGGTAAATGAGCATTTCGTCGATCGTCATGTCGAAGCCGGGAAGCACCTGCGTGGAGTTGAACACGTTCAATGCGTGCTTTACCTTGCGTATCTTAGCCTCTATCGCGGTCTGCTCCCGCTGGGAAGCGGCGTAGTCGTACTCCGGGCGGACGGACTCAGGGTCCTCACCGACCGATGCAAGGAAGCTGCGGGAGTTCTCCTCGCGTATCTGGACTGCCCTGAGCTCCTCATTGAGCTGTCTGAGCAGCTTGGCTGCCTGTGCTGATGTCATTTTCATGCTTGTGTACCTCCGTTTTCTTTTTTATCGTCGTTTGCGGGAGATTTGTCTTCCGCGGGCTTATCGGTGTTATGCTTTTCCTTCTCGTCGAACTTCTTCCTGATGTTGTCGATGTCCTCGGTCGTACCGCCGCCGACGTCGTCAGGAGCGCGGAACTCGCCCTTGTCTACGAGCCGCAAGAATGCGTCTACGACGTCTCCCTGGAGCTGAGTGCCGGAGACCTCCTTAAGTATCGAAACGACCTTGTCGAAGTTCATTCGCTTGCGGTACGGACGGTCTGAGTACATCGCGTCAAAGGTGTCCGCGACTGCGATTATCTGCGCTACGCGCGGTATCTCGTCGCCGTTGAGTCCCTTGGGATAGCCCTTTCCGTCGGGACGCTCGTGGTGGGAGCCTGCTCCTATCGAGAGCTCGGGCATGATGCTGATGTCCTTCAGCGCATTATATCCGAGGGCGGAGTGCGACTTGATGATGTTGAACTCCGTGTCGGTCAGCTTGCCGGGCTTGTTGAGCACCTCCGGTGGAATGCCTATCTTGCCGATATCGTGCAGGAGCGCAATGTTGTAGTACTTCTCGACTGTCTCCTCATCGTAGCCGAGCTCGCGGGTCAGCATACAGGTGTACTCCGCGACGCGGGTGGAGTGGCCGTTCGTGTATTTGTCCTTCATATCTATCGTTTTCGCGAATGCTTCAACGATCTCGCGGATGAGCAATTTCTGCTCTTCCTCTTTTTTCTTGAACTTGCGCATCCTGTAGCGTATGTACAGAAGTGCGAGCAGCGCTATGAACAATCCCGCCATGACGAATCTCATCAGCTTGAACCAGAGCTTTTCGTGCATTGCCTTTTCCTTGATGATACGGACGTTCATTATCTTGTCGCCGTGCTCCATGGGGTCCTTTATTTCCATGACGAAGGTGTAGGTGCCGCCGGCAAGGTTGGTGTAGTCAACTGCGGTGAGGTCGCTGCGCTTAACAGTGGTGGAGCTGTGGTCGAAGCCGTCGAGGTAGTAGGTCACCTGCGGGTTGATGAGGGAGTAGTTGAAGACGAAGCTGTGGATAGTCAGCTTCTTCGTGGACGAGGGAATGTGGAAATCTCCGCTGCTGTCGGGGAAGACGTACTTTCCGTCAGCCTGTATGTAGGGCACTGCCATGCGCACCTCGGAGATGTTCTCGAAGGTAGTTTCGATGTTGACCTTCGCAACGCCTGTAGTTCCTGCGATATAGAGGTCGCCGTTATCGGTGAGCTCGCTGTAGGAGTTGGACGTCGCTATACAGGGCAGACCATTGTCTCTGCCGTAGAACACGGGCTCAAAGCTCTCGCCGCTCGTGAGGTCGTCCACCGTGGAGACGTAGATGCCGCTGCTGCCAAGTATCCAGACCTCGCCGGCGCTGTTCTCGTACATATCGAAGTTGTTCGAATACGGGAAGTCGTGAACAGTCGTGACGTTGTAGCTCTCGTCCATGTACGCGATCGAATTGCTCATGACTATCCAGTAGATGTCCTTGACAGTCGAGCGCTTCAGGCGCATTACAACGTCGGACTGGAGACCGTTGTCCGTGCCGATGTGGGAGACCTTGTGACCGCTGATGATGTAAATCCCGTCACCGTCCGTGCCGAGAATGATATCTCCGTTCGGGGCGTCGATAACTGTGAGTATCTCTGTGTTGCTTATGCCGGTGCTCTCGTCGTAGATCTCAGTTACCTTGCCGTCCTTTATTATAACAAGTCCGCCTGTACAGGCTACGAGAAGGGTTCCGTCGCTGCGCTCGTAGACTGTTCTGACACGCTCTGAGGGCAGTCCCTCGTCTGTGCCGTATGCCACGACGCTGAGTCCGTCGTAGCAGATGAGCGGATTGCTGCCAAAGGACGATATCCATATCCTGTCCTGACTGTCGCGGATCAACGAGCGTATCTTGCTGCCGCTCAGGAGCTGGATAAGGTCGTCCGAGCCGAGATCAACTCCGGACGCAGTCTTCGCTGTCGTGAGCGGGAGAGACGCTATCTTGCCGTACTTTCCGAGGACTGTGAGTCCGTTGTTCTTCGTGCCGACGAAGAGCTGATCCTTGTACAGGCAGGTCGAATTCACGACCGTTTCTGAAAGCTGGTAGTATTCAAAGATGTCAGTGAACTGGTTAGGGACTATCTTCATTACGCCCTGCTTCGATGAGGCAAACCAAAGATTTCCCTGATAATCTATCATTATCTGCTCGATAGAACTGTCCATGGGGACGCCGTTGACCTTCTCGAATTTGCCGTCAGTGAGCGAGGCTATGCCGTTGTCGGAGCAGATCCATATCGAGCCGTGGAAGAATGCGAGGTTCGTGATATATTCAAGCGGCGAAACGTCGTACTCGGTAACGTCCTTGAGTCCGTTGTCGAGCTTGCCGTGGTAGACCTCCGAGTCCTTCGTGCCGATGTAAATGTAGCCGGGGTTTTCGGGGTCGGGCATCATGGTGTGTATGCTGCCGATGTTCATTTTGTTACCGTCGTAAAAGCCCGTGAGCTTCCTGTTCTTCATCGTGAAGATAGCTCCGTTCATGGTGACGCCGTACACCAAGCCGTCCTGGTCGCAGCGGAGGTCTCTGATGTACTCCTCGTTGATCTGCGGCTCGTCGATGTTTATCATGTTCATTTCCTCGTCGATACACACCATGCCGTGAGTGGTCGCGACGTAGATGTCGCCCTTGGTATCCTCGACGATATCGCGTATGGACAGCGATTTCAAGCCATCTGTCTTGTTGTAGCCCCGGTATTCGTTTTGCTCGCGGACAAAGACTCCGCCGTCGTTCGTGCCGATCCAGAGTCTGTCCTTGCTGTCAACGTAGAGACTTACAACAGATGCGATGCCTGTTGTCGAGTCGATGCGCTCGAAGGTGTTGCCGTCATAGCGGATAAGTCCGCCGTAGCTGCCTATCCAGATGAAGCCCTCCGAGGTCTTCGCTATCGCGTTCGCCTCGGACGTGGGCAGACCGTTGTCGCTGTTGTAGAGCACAGCGGAGTAGCCCTCCTTAGCGCCTGTCGTATCGACGGATATCTCGACTTCCTCTTCCTCTGCCGTATCTGCGCTGACTGTCATTCCCGCGGAAGCTGCCGCGAGCATCATCATTACGGCGAGCAGCAGGCATAATGCCGCCCTGAATCGCCCTGCACGGATACTACAGATACCAGTTTTCATTACTGATCCCCTCCTTGACTGTCTATACTATATCCATTTTACCACTTTTCACACAAAAATGCAATGATTACAAATCACAATAGGAGAAGAACGTCCCGCGGGGCAGGACGTCCTTGACATTATGAAAAACTATTTGAGGTATATCTTTTCAAAATCCTCTACCGGGACAGGCTTGGAGAAATAGTAGCCCTGGAAGAGCTTGCAGTGCATCTCCGCGAGCATTTTGTACTGTTCCGGAGTCTCCACGCCCTCTGTCAGCGACGCTATGCCGAGGTCGCTGGAAAGATTGAGGATATTCCGCAGGATAGTCTGCGCCTTAGTGCCGTTCTCGGAGCGGCCGAGGAATTTCATGTCTATCTTCAGCACGTCCACGGGCATATCCTTCAGAAGGTTCAGCGACGAATAGCCGCTGCCGAAGTCGTCCATCTCGACGATGAAGCCCCTCTCGCGGAACCTGTTAAGTATCTCCACGCGGTCATCGGAGTCGTTCATCATGACAGTCTCGGTTATCTCTATCCTCAGACGTGAGGGTGCCACACCGTACTGTGTGGTGAGCGAGCTTATCTCCTCGACTACGTCCATAAAGTAGAAGTCCTTGGGGGAGATGTTCACGGAGATGAAGAGCTCGGGACGGGTCTTTTCCCAGCGGGAAAGTATCTCGCAGGAGCAGCGCCACATATGCTTATCGACCTCGACTATCATGCCGTTTTTCTCGAACACGGGTATGAACAGTCCCGGTGACAGGAAGCCGTCGGTCGGGTGTACCCACCTCGCCAATGCCTCCGCGCCCACTATCCCGCCGCCGCTGTCTACTATCGGCTGGAGATACGGGCGGAGCTGCATGGTGGAGATAGCCTCACTGAGCTGCGAGGTGATATGCTGATCCCAGAGGACCTTATCGCGTATCTTGTCGTCGTAGTACGCGATGTGGGTCTTGTATTCGTCCTTTATCGTGGAAAGCGCGAGGTGGGCTCTGTCGAACATCACGGAGACCTCGAGGTCCCTGTCGGGGATACGGTAAACGCCGAGGTGTATGAGGATATGGTACTCTACCGAGCCGTCGGAGACCACGAACTTCGTGAGATCCTCCTCGATCTGCTCGTGGTCGAACTCTTCGACAGGGACGAGCATACCGAAGGTGTCGCCGGCAAGGCGTCCGTACATACACTTTTTCGAGAGATCCCTGCTTATCCACTCAGCTATGCACTGGAGGGCGTAATCTCCGAACTTGCTGCTGAAAATGTCATTCACTATCTTGAAGTTCTTTACGTCCACGAAGATCACGTTGTACTCGGTATCCGCGTTGGTGTGGATTGCCTCTGCGATACGCTTATAGAGGTATTCGCGGGTATACAGACCGGTGAGCTTGTCGTGGGTCGCGGAGTATATCTCGCGCTGGAGGCTCAGCTGCTCATCGGTGACGTCGCGGACGCTCAGGAATGAGCCTGCGGGACGGTTGCAATCGTCAGTGACGAAATGATTGTCGAGGATATAGTACTTTCTCTCGTCATTCTCGCCAAGGATACGGCGGGAGTTCCATGCGTCGGTCCTGCGGTAGCTGCTGCCGAACATCTCCGCAAGCTTTACGGGAGCGTCGTCGAAACTGGTGCCGTCTATGCCTGTGAGCTCGATACCGGGCGCGTTCGCCCAGATGCACTTGTCGTTGACATCGAAGAAGAACATCGCGTCGGGCATCTCCGAGGCGATATTCGCGAGGAGACGGTCAAGCAGCTTCATCGGGCGGTAGTACAGCGAAAAATAGAAGATGAGGAGTCCCGTGAGCGCCATGGCGAGCATTGAGCGGTCAACGGGCATACGGGAGAAGATATATGAGGTCTGCCATACCGTGGAGACGAGCAGTGAGGCAAGTATCACCCAGTATTTCTCGGAGTAGACACGCGTCGTGCGAAGTGATCTGAATATGAAGATGATTATTACTGCGGCAAGACAGACGTAGTCGAGGAGACGGTGCATGGTCTGTCCGAAAAAAGGCACGAGGCGGTAATAGGGGTGACCCTCAACGAATATGGGCTCGATGTCAAATGCCTGGCTGAAAAACGGATTGAAGGCATATTGCAGGATATCAAGTACAAATACCGCATTTACTGCGTTCCTGCCGCGGCGGTCTGTCCAGACTATGGAGCAGTATTCGAGAGTGAAGCGCAGGAGAGACAGTATCACGAGATCCATTCCGATGAAGTAGAAGTAGTAGCCGACCTTCGCGACCGTAGGAGTGTATGAGCCGATAATGAGGATGTGGCCGAAGAGAGGCGGCATGAGAGCACTGAGGAACAGCGCGAGCGACTTGCCTATAGGCTTGCGCGAGCGCGCAGCAATGACAGCGCACACTCCGAGTGCAAGAAACACCACTATGTAAAGAACTGTGAATCTGTCTCTGATACTCAATCGTCTCACCTCGCTTCCGGCAGGGGATCATTTCCCGGAATACCGGGCTCAGCCCGGCAATACCTTTCCTATTAGATTATATCACTAATTTGTGAATATTTCAACAATAGTCTTTCTTTTTTTATTTTACTATCCAACAAATTTTATATCCCGGTTTTGTACAAAATGACAGACAAATATGAGCAACCGAGTTCATAATACTATGATTTTGAGCCATTTTACATTGTGCAATCTGCGATACAGCGTTGATCTGACAGTATGCCGTTCCTAACATAAAAAGTTTACAAGTTTTTACTTGCTTTATCCGGGAGTGTGTGCTATAATATCTATAACTTTCTAAGTATCGGGAGGATCTTTTATGGTTCCTGAGTATTATCATATCGCCCTTTATGCGTCTGCTATACTCATCCTGGTGACGGTCCTGTTCTTTACGTTTCTCCAGCAGCGTACTGCAAAGACGCACAATAAAATGTTCATCATGACCACGATCGTGCTCCTGCTGAATGCACTGACTGAGTTCGTATATGAGCTCGCGCTGCCTCACAGGTTCGATTCGGATACGGTCTTTACGCTCATAAAACTGTCTCAGTATCTTTATTTCATGCTGCACGCGCTCCTCTGCCCGTGTGTCGCTATCTACGTAAACCTCGTGACCGGTGCGTATTTGCGCTTCAACCGAAAAAAGCGCATTATATACATGATACCCTTCGTCATCACCGAGTTATGCATTCTCCTGAACCCGCTCAACGGGAAGTTCTTCTACTTCAACGAGAACAGGAGCTTCGTCCGCGGAGACCTTGAAATACTTCTTTATCTCTCGGGAGCGCTGTATCTTTCGATATGCTTCTTCCTGTTCATTCACACATGGCGTGCTGTTGTCTTGAAGCGGCGCGTGGCTATCATCTACTTTTTCACAGTAACGCTCGGCGGTATACTGATACAGTACTTTGACATCAACACCAAGTCCGAACTGTTCGCTGAGGCTGTGGGTCTGCTCGGCATCATGATGGCTGTCGAGAGCGAGGACGACCGTATAGACGTCGATACCGGTATCTACAACCGGCGCGCTCTGCAGCTCGATCTCAATAACTACATCATCAACAAACGTGACCTCTGGCTGGTCTGCATAAAGATAACCAATGCCGACATAATCCCCCGTGTTACAGGCTCCGAGAACGTCGATATCCTCTCGACACTCATGAGCGAATACCTCCAGACCAAGGTCTCGAGGACATATATCTACAACATGAACCCGCAGACATTCATGCTCACGCTTCCTGACAGGAACATCGAGCAGGTCAAGAGTCTCGCCGGCGATATCCTCGCGAGATTCGAGCTCCCGTGGACTATCAATGACAATGAATATATGCTCAAGGCTGTGATAATGTTCGCGGACGTGCCCAAGCGTATCCCCTCCTCTGCCGACGCTTTCTACATGGCGGACAGCCCTGTCCCCGAGAGCAACGACAAGAAGATACTCTACGGCAGCGACCTCAACTACCTCCTGCGCCGATCCGCGATACAGAACGCAATCGTGAACGGTCTCAAAAAGGACAGCTTCGAGGTCTTCTACCAGCCGACATTCAATCTCTCCGACGGCTCCCTGCACGGCGCTGAGGCTCTCCTGAGACTCGACGACCCGACTATCGGCAAGATACCCCCCTATGAGTTTATCCCGATATCCGAGCAGATGGGGCTCGTCGATGTGCTCGACACGTTCGTGCTCGGTGAGGTCTGCAAGCTGCTGAGCAATGAGCTGAAAGATGATGACTCCGTCGAGGCGATAAACGTCAACCTCTCCGTTTTGCAGTGCATGAAGCCGGGCTTCGTAGAGAGCATAAATCAGGAGGCGGACAGGTACGGTATCGACCGCAGACGCATAAACTTCGAGATCACTGAGTCCGTCGCTGCCAGCGACTACGATCAGCTCGCTAAGATCGTCACAGAGCTGAAGAATTCAGGGTTCCGGTTCTCGCTCGACGACTACGGCACCGGCTACTCCAACATTATGTCGGTATTCTCGATGGATCTCGATATCATCAAGATCGACAAGAGTATCCTCTGGAGCGCTATGGAAAACAAGCTCGGACGCATACTCCTCGAAAATACCGTGAATATGGTGCGTGAAATGGGAAGAAAGATACTCGTTGAGGGTATCGAGACCAAGGAACAGCTCGAGCTGCTGCGTGAGGTCGGGGTGGATTACCTGCAGGGCTTCTATTTCTCGAAGCCGCTCCCCAAGGATGAATTCCTCGCGTTCATATCTGAACACAGCAAAGTTAAGGCATGAAAATACCCGGAAGCGGTCAGATCCGCTTCCGGGTCATTTTTATACCATTCCAAGCCATTTATCATACATTCCCGGGACGAGCGACGTCGCGAGTATCATCGACGCAGTCGCGAGGTCGAGCAGTGCGTGAGAGAGCATTATCGGGAAGGGATCGCGTTTTTTGCGGTAATGCAGGCAGAATATCACTGTCAGCGGGAGGAATGAGATGAATCTGTACAGCATATATCTCCCGTCAAACAGCGTCGGAATAAAACAGTGCTGGAGCGCGTAGAAAAAAGCCGGTACAGCCACAGCGGCGTACTTGTTTGAGATGTTGTTCACGCCGCAGCCAAGGTATAATCCGTCCTCCGCGAACGGAACAGTCGCGGGGAGAAGTATGAGGTTCAGTACGGCGAGCACTGCGGGAATAGGCGAGATTATCTTCACTGAGATCGCAGGCATGATCTTTCCGTAGCAAAGAAGTCCCGCGAGGTACATTCCTGACATTCCTAACGCGAAAAAGCCAAGTACAAGGAGGGCGGTCTTTCTGACTGTTCCCCTGCCCTTTTCGTAGTTTATGAGCTTGCTGTAGCTGAGTCCTGCGCGCTTTGCAAGCAGTATCAGCAGCAGGATAGTGAGTATGTTCACGGCCGTCGCGACTATCGACCACCAGTTCACGATACCGGTGAGCTCACGGTCGGTCACTGCCGCTCCTGCGAGGAATATCAGCAGGAACATGATACTGCGCACAGGCAGAAAATATGCTAAATATGACGTCTTTTTCTCTGTCACTACATCTCATCTCCGTTCATCGAATAACACCATTATACACACTCCGGGGAGATTTGTCAATAAAAATAGAACCGCCGCAGTTGGTGCGCTGCGGCGGGATCTATATATGGGGTAAAAATGGAGGGTACTTAAGCCTTGAAGATATACCTCAGGAAGTTGTACATATGCGGGTCAACAGTTGCATTGCCGTGGTCGCCCTGCGGGATTATCTGCCAGAGGTGCTGAACACCGTTAGTCTGAAGTGCCTCATGGTAGGTCTGCGGGTATGTTCCAACGACGCCATCTTGCTGAGCTGCTGAAATGAGTATCATTTCCGGCATTGTCGAAGGCTTGAACTGGGCAGGCACCATTACACCGTCGTGGTGCATATAGGAGTCTGTTGTCTCGAAGATACCGGGTGCAGGGCAGGCTGCGCCGACATAGCCGTAGTACTGCGAATGCGAGATACCTGTGTAGAGAGCCTCACGGCCACCCATCGAGAAGCCGGTGATAGCTGTGTTCTCTCTGCCGGTAGCGACTGAGTAATGCTCCTCCAGGTAGGGCATGATGCTGTTTTCGATGTCCTCACGAATAAGGTCGTACTTTCTGTTGGAATCGCTGTTGAAGCCGGGCGAACCGGAGCCAGTGAACATCGCCGGGAATACTACGATCATCTTGACCGCTTCTCCGTCCGCGATGAGGTTTCCGACCATAGTCTGAACGCCCATGCCGGGCATGGAGTTCTCGTCGCCGAAGATGCCGTGGAGGACATAGAGGACAGGGTACTTTTCGTTCTCGTTGTATCCAGCCGGGAGGAGGACCTGCATATTTTTGTTCATGCCAGCGTCCTTGGAGTAATATGTCACCTTTTCGAGCTTACCGTAGTCAACGCCCGCACGGGTCTGGGTGAAATTGCTGGGAGCGTTTATCACCATATCGGAGGCGATAGACTCCATGTAATTGCCGCCGGAAGAGGTCTTTGTGGTTGTAGTTATGGAACCGGTCGTAGTAGTTGTTGTGACCGTTGTGGTAGTGGTAGTGGTCCTCGTCGGGAAGGAATCCGTCATACCGAGGATGAATTTGCTCAGGAGGACTACATCATTGACTGCGAAAGTGCCGTTGCCGTCAACGTCTGCTGCATTGATGTCGAAGCTTCCGGCGGGAGCACCGCTGTACTGCTTGACGAGCGCCTGACGGGCAAGCATAAGATCGAAGATATCAACGTCGCCGTCGGAGTCAAAGTCTCCGGGAGTTGCGGGAGGAACGGGATCGCTCTGCTGCGAGCCGTTTATGACACCGTCGCCGGTCGTGACCTTTGCGGGAGTGCCGCTCTCGGCAACTGTGAAACTGTCGATGTAGAAATCGGCGTTGTCGTCCGGGATCTCGAAGTACACCGAGAAGCTGTCAGCGTTGGCGGGAATGGTGTAGCTCGTATTGGAGACAGCTGTCCACTCACCGCTGTTTACGGGCGTGAGAGCGATCTCATCGTAGCTGTGCGTACCGCCTGTGACGTAATCGAGCGTCATCTTGACGCTGAGCGCACCGCCTGTAGTCTGGAGGACTGCCGCACTGAAGCTGTAGGAGCTGCCGGCGGTCAGCGACGTGGAAGCTGCGAGCTCCGCGCCGTTCCATGACTGTGTTCTGCCTTTAACTGCAAGAGAGCCACCGCCCTCGTAATAGTTATCTTTGTCTACCGCTACTGATGCGTTTCCCCTGCCGGACCAACTGTCCGTGCCGTTGTCGAAGCTGCTCGAAATGAGAGCATCTGCCGCAGATACACCCGCGGGGACTGATGTAAGCGCCAGAAGTGATGCCACCGCTCCGGCGGCTAATTTCCGGCAAATATCCTTCTTCATTTTAGGGTTTACCTCACTTTCCGCATGATACTGTCACTTATAAAAGGACGAGGGATCCTGTTTTACACGTCAATTTTACACTTTTAGTGCAAAAACTTCAAGTTGATTATTGCGATTTTCTACATAAACTATTCATAAATTGCGCTCTTTTTTCTCAAAAATGACGATAATTATAAAACAACCCTAAAATTATTAATACTCTGTTCATTTTTCGGCGTATATTTGTTCATATATGAATGCTATAATACAGCTATAAGGTGTGCCCGCCTTTATCGGGCAGTCTATAGATGAAAGGTTGGTTACTATGAAAAAGGAACTTTTAAAGCTCTTGGCTGCTATCACCGCTATGTGTATGCTGGCTTCCTTCGCTGGCTGCTCCGACGATGAGGACGATGACGACGATTCCAAGAAGAGTAAGTCGAGCGTTTCCGATCAGGAAGACGATGACGACGATGACGACGACGATGATGATGATGCCGACGTCGAGAAGGAAGAAGAGACTACCAAGAAGAAGGGCGGAAAGAAGTCCACTACAGCTCCCGAGGAGGAAGAGGATACTACTGAGGCTAAGACAGCTGCTACAAAGTCCGCTGACCTCTATGACTACTACTCGGAGCTCGATGATGCATACAACAACAATGATGTAACTAAGTTCGTTGAGCTCGACTACAACAGCGCTGTATGGGACGGCAAGGGCTACGTTTGCCGCACCAACAAGGACTACGACTATGAGGTCTACACATTCGACGCTTCCGGAAACGGCAAGAGCATCTGGAGCGAATCCACTGCTGGCGTTGACGAGGACTTCTACGTTGAGGACATCTACTTCTGTGCCGGTAATATCTATGTAGTGTACGAGAAGTACGACGATTCCATACTCATCAAAAAGTACGACAGCGACGGTAAGGAAGCAGGCTCTATCACCTACTCCGTTAAGGATGCTCCTGAGGATATCGTGGTCATCACCGCTAACGGCGAGATCGTACTCGCTGATTACTGGAATGAAGATTTCGAGCAGCCCTACGTTATCAGCAGCGACCTCAAGACTATCACCAAGATAGATCAGGCTGACAAGCCGCTCCAGCACGGTCTCAGCGAAAAGATTACTGACTACAGCAACTTCCTGCCTGTTTCCTACAAGAGCAAGGTATACCTCGGGGACTACGGTCTCTACCTTGACTGCTCGACCGGCAAGTGGACTGAGTGCGATCTCATCGACGACGACAACACTTCGTTCTATATGTACGGCAATATCGGTCAGTATCTCTTCAATTACTACGAAGTATACGACATCACTACTGACCAGTTCATAGATGATATCCCATCATTCGCTTACGAGAACTACTACGGCGGCGCTCACCACATCTGCCACGATTATGACTCCAACAAGTGGTGCGAGTACAAGGTTCCTTCAGACGCATGGTACATAAGCGACGACGATTACCTCGTAAAGGAGCTCGGTAAGGAGACTGCTTATATCTACGATCTCGTTTACCTCGACGACACCTGCTACGGCGTAGTCGATGACTACGGTATTTTCATCCGCACCTATGAGAACGGAAACGACGAGAGCAAGGAGATCACTGCGATGCTCTTCTAAATCTTAACGCTTACAGAACGCTGCACGGTATTCCCTGTGCAGCGTTTTGGATTCTGAACCCTGTCTAAACGATCGGAGGAACTATGGCACCAATTATCGAATTAAAAAACGTTACCAAGGAATTCAAGGTACTCAACCGCCGCGAGGGTCTGAAGGGAAGTCTGAGGGACCTGTTCTCGCGGGACTATAAGACCGTCCGCGCGGTGGACAACATCTCAATGTCCATCGAACAGGGCGAAATCATCGGTTACCTCGGACCCAACGGTGCGGGAAAGTCCACGACAATAAAAATGATGACAGGCGTCCTCGAGCCGACCTCCGGGGAGATAACAGTTGACGGGACCGTCCCCTACTACAACCGAGCAAAGAACGCCCAGAAGATAGGCGTTGTATTCGGCCAGCGCTCACAGCTTTGGTGGGCGCTCCCGCTCGTGGAGTCGTTCAAGCTGCTCAAGGACATCTACATGATCGAGGACAAGCCCTACAAGGATATGCTCGCGCTGTATCAGTCGCTCGTGGACATCGAGCCGCTACTGCACAAGACCGTCAGGCAGATGTCGCTCGGTCAGCGGACGCTCAGCGATATCCTCGCGGCCTTTCTGCACGACCCGAAGATAGTCTTCCTCGACGAGCCGACTATAGGTCTCGACGTTTCGATGAAATCCAAGATACGCACGCTCATCCACGCGCTCAACAAGGAGAAGAATACGACCGTTATCCTCACCACTCACGATATGGGCGACGTTGATGCGCTGTGCCGCCGTATCGCGATAATCGACAAGGGCAAGATGCTATACGATAACGACATCGAGCACCTCAAGGGATTCTTCGGTTCGTACCGCACGCTGAAAATACGCACGGACGGTGATCACAAGATTCAGGCGGAGGCTATCCGTGCTGAGCTGCCGGACTTCTCCGTGTCTGCGGACGATGAATGGATCTCTGTTCTCGTGGACGAGGACAGGCAGAAGGTCATAGATGTGCTCGGGCAGCTGCAGAAGTCCTACGATATCCGCGATATGCAGCTCAATGAGATATCCACAGAGGAGGTCATACGTAAGATCTACGAGGAGGGTGTGCAGTGAAGCTGAAAAAATACCTTTCCCTCACCCGCGCCGGTATCATTGAGCAATTGCAGTTCCGTATGTCGATGCTCGTCATCGTGCTCGGCAACCTGCTGTACCTGACCGTTGTATACTTCCTGTGGAAGGCGATATACGCTTCGTCGGGGACGGACGTCGTCAACGGAATGACGTTCTCGGATACGCTGATATACCTCGTGCTCGCGACCGCGCTGTTCAACTTCATGGAGATGTATACGGTCTGGCAGATGGGACGCTCTATCCAGAGCGGGGCTATAATCCTCGACCTGATAAAGCCAATGAACCCGAGGAGCTACCTGTTCTGGACGTACTCCGGAAATTTCGTTGTGAATTTTTTCTCCACCTTCCTGCCGACGTTCATCGTGGTCTGTATCGTCACTCACGGTGCTGTCCCGCTCGGGACGAATCTCGCATACTTCGTTGTATCGGTCGTTATGGCGATAATGATAAACTACAACATAGACTTTTTCGTCGGCACGATATGCATTTACACAGAGTCGATATGGGGCATAAACATCATGAAGCAGGTGATCGTTCTGCTCCTCTCGGGAGCTACCATTCCGATAGCTTTTTTCCCGGAGCCGTTCAAATCGATAACGATGTATCTCCCCTTCCAGTCCATTTATAACGCTCCCCTGACTCTGCTCCTCAACGGCAGTCCGGAGATGTCAGATGTTGGAAGGATACTCGTGACTCAGTTCGCGTGGTGTGTGGTAACGCTCGTTATCAGCAGGCTGTTCTGGAAGGTCTCGCTGAAACGCATAACTGTGAACGGAGGCTGAGCTTATGAAAAGAAAAGGTTTAGGCTTCTACCTGCGGATATACGTCAAGATCCTCGCGCAGGACATCAAAAGCAAGATGAGCTACCGCGCGGACTTCTTCATCTCCACCATCGGAATGATATGCACCAACATCGCGGGATTCATCACGTTCTGGATACTGTTCAGAAACTTCCCGTCGATAAGCGGCTGGAACTACTACGAGATGCTGTTCCTGTACGGTTTCTCGCTCATATCGCTCACGCCTGTGCAGTGTCTCTTCGACAACAACTGGAGCCTGAGATCGTATGTGTACTCCGGCGACTTCATCAAATACTGCTTCCGTCCGATAAACCTCTTTTTCTACTTCCAGTCGGAGGTGTTCGACATCAAGGGCCTGGGGCAGCTCGCATTCGGTATCGGTACGCTGGTCTTCGCGTGGGTGAAAATAGGGCTGGCTTTCACGCCGCTCATGCTGCTGAAGCTGATAGTCTTCCTCATCACCGCCTCGCTGATAATGATAGCCTTGCAGAATGCCGCCTCCGCGACCTGCTTCTGGATACAGAATTCGTTCTATATCCTCGATCTGGCTTACAGGTTCAGGGACTTCGCAAAGTACCCTGTGACGATTTTCAGTCCGGTTTTCAAGTTCATATTCACGTTTATCGTGCCGATAGCTTTCATCGCCTACTACCCAAGCCTCGTGATACTGCGTCCGGACACCGTTCCGGTGCTGTCGTGGCTGTCACCGGTGATAGGAGTGGTGTTCTTCTGGCTGAGCTATAAGTTCTGGATGTACGGTGCGCTGAAGTATAACGGCACTGGCTCGTAAGTGAAGTTCTGGTAAAATTTTTGTTTGAATCGTTGATTTATGTCGTTTCTTGTGCTATAATGTAAATTAACATATATCAACTGGTACCGCCGGACGCTGGCGGGGAGAAACGGAGAGGACTATGGATAAAGAAAAGCTATTCACCTACTACCAGCACGCCGAGAAGCTCCTTGCTATCATGACCGACATGGACGGCTTCAAGGTCGATGACATCAACACCGAGCTGACCGGACTGTGCAGACTTTTCCGCATATCCAAGGGCATTACTGAGTTCTACAGCAGCCTCGAACATGAAAAGTCCCACAAGGGCGAGGTGCTGATCTGCTATGACGACGGCAGGAAGTGCCATGAGGTGCTCAGCAAAAGGATAGTCACTAAAGCTATGACTGTCGTAAAATCAACGGTCTATATGGCTGACGGCGAGGAGCCGCTCAGCGATGAAGAGCGCGGGAAGGTCGAGCTCCTGATGAAGACCGTGCTGAGCTTCGTCGCAAGGAACAGGCTCCAGAATATCGTGGAGCGCCTGACCTTCTACGACGATAACGGCTACCGCAATATGCGTTCGTTCATGCGCTATATCCAGCAGCTCAATGACAAGGACAAGCTCGGCGGCAACACTGCTGTGCACTTCAACCTCCGTCACTTTACGCTCATCAATCAGGAGATAGGCCGCAATGCCGGCGACGTGGTCATCCATAACTACTTCACCATGCTCGAGGACATCATCGGCAATCAGGGCATAGTCTGTCGTATCGGCGGCGACAACTTCGTCGCGATCTTCGATGACTCTCTCCTCACCGACGTTCTCATGGTGCTGCAGGGCGTTCCTGTGGTCTACGACGCGAACAACTCCAAGCGTATCATGGTATCAGCGAGCACGGGCGTGTTCCTTATCCCGGAGGGCTTCAAGCTCGAATGTCCCGGCGATATCATGGACAAGATCATAACCTCCTCTCAGGAGGCAAGGACCGGCGGCAGCGATAACATCATCTTCTTCGACGACGATATGGTCATCGGCAAGGAAAAGGTGTCGAGGATACAGCAGGTCTTCCCCGAGGCTCTCGAAAACGGTGAGTTCAAGGTGTTCTACCAGCCGAAGATCGACATCGAGACCGGCAACATCATCGGTGCTGAGGCTCTGTGCCGCTGGCAGCGCGACGGTCAGCTCGTACCGCCTATGGAGTTCATTCCCGTTCTTGAGCAAAGCACTGACATCTGCAAGCTCGATTTCTATATGCTCGACCAGGTCTGCAAGGACATCAGACGCTGGCTCAACGAGAAGCGTCCTGTGGTGAGGGTGTCCGTGAACCTCTCACGCAAGCACATGATGGACGTTGACCTCCTTGAGCATATCCTCCGTGTCATCGACTCAAACAATGTTCCTCACCAGTACATCGAGATAGAGCTCACCGAAACGACAACGGACGTGGAATTCCGCGATCTGAAGCGCGTCGTGAGCGGTCTTCAGCAGGCAGGTATCTGCACATCTGTCGATGACTTCGGCATGGGATACTCCTCCCTCAATCTTATCCGCGAGATACCGTGGAACGTGCTCAAGGTTGACAGGAGCTTCCTCCCCGCCGATGACTCGAATTCCCACAGTTCAAAGAACATCATGTTCAAGTACGTCATAGCGATGGCGAAGGAGCTCGGAGTCGAGTGTATCGCAGAGGGCGTTGAGACGAGGAATCAGGTCGATGTTCTCCGCGGCAACCAGTGTATGCTCGCGCAGGGCTTCTACTTCGACAAGCCCCTCCCGCTTACGGACTTTGAAAAGCGCCTCGACAGCAAGCATTACGATATTGATGAAGATTGAAAAAGCCGCCCGATACCGGGCGGCTTAGTTTATGTATTCATTCCTTGATCTCGCGGACTTCAAAGGTGATGTCGTAGGCGTCGTCGTCGCAGTGGGCGTAGAATGTCTCGATGATACGTTTTGCTGCGCGCTGTGCGCCCTCGCTGTCCGTGCCCATGAGCATTACGAACAGCTGCGTGCCGTGTACAGACGATATATCTCCGCGTCTGAGACACCTCTGCACGACAGTGATGAAGGTGTGCAGCACCTCGGGCTCGATGAGCGAATTACAGCGGCAGGTAATGTTGAATATCACGAGCTGTGCGTGTTTATCAAGTCTCTCAAGGACTCTCAGCACAAAGCGATAGATGTTGGTGAAATCATTCTCCTGCACGATGAAAGAGCCGGTGCCCTTATTTGCATCGGCGATACGGTCAAATGCGGAGAAGTCGATGTCGTCGCCTATCATTGCAGTCCCGCCGGCGAGAGCGTTTATGCGTCTCTCGAGCAGCTTGCCGGACATCGGGAGTACGAGGACATCGTCCGCGCCTGCTTCGAGGAGGGATTCCTGATTCTCGCACGAGCCGCTGAACGTCAACGCAGCGACCGGGTAGGACTGCGCCCTGAGATTCTTTGCAAGTTCAGCAAATCTGTCGCCGGCATATTCCTGAGAAATGAGGACGCAGTCACAGTTAGAGGGAATAACGGCATCCTCAGCCATTTCAAAGCTGATATCTTCAAGTCCTTCCGCATAGCGGCTGACCATACTGTTCCTGCCGTCGATCAAAGCTACCTTTTTTATCATACCAAAAACTCCTTTGATACTAAGTCAATATCCCCTGATGTTCTCTTTTTAGTCAATTGTATCATATCCCGCTTTGATTGTCAATACGCCACGCAAAGGAAATGAACGAGCCTGGATCCAAAACTGCAAAAAAGGACAGCATTGGCTGTCCTTTTCTATGTGCATTATGTGATACAGACATAATCCTGTTCAGCGGTTGTTGACCTGCTCGGGGTACATATCGTGCTGCGCAAGACGCTCCCATGCGAGCTTCTCCCACTTTGTGTCTTTCATGCCGTAGTTGCAGTAGGGGTCGATAGATATTCCGCCGCGCGGCAGGAATTTTCCCCATACCTCGATGTACTTCGGATCCATGAGCCTTATGAGATCTTTCATGATATTGTTCACGCAGTCCTCATGGAAGTCGCCGTGGTTGCGGAAGCTGAAAAGGTACAGCTTAAGCGACTTGCTCTCCACCATGCGCTCGTTCGGGATATATGAAATGTATATGGTCGCAAAGTCCGGCTGGCCTGTTATCGGGCAAAGGCTCGTGAACTCCGGGCAGTTGAACTTCACGAAGTAGTCGTTGTCGGGGTGCTTGTTCGGGAAGGTCTCCAGCACGCCGGGGTCGTAGTCCCTGCTGTAGACTGTTCCCTGATTTCCGAGCAGAGTTATGCCTCCGCACTCAGATCCTGTACGTCCGCTCATGTTATTCTCCTTTCAGTGCGGGGTCTGCGATGCCGTTCGCGGCGAACGCCGCAGCCCTGTCGCGGCAGGTACCGCACTCTCCGCACGGCCGCTCGCCGCCCTCATAGCAGCTCCATGTCATTTCATAAGGCACGCCGAGCTTCAAACCCATAGCCACTACCTGCGCCTTGTTCATGCCGATAAACGGCGCATTTACGGTCAGCACGCTGCCGCTGCCGGTGTATATCGCGCGGTTTATCGAGTCATTGAATTCCGCCGAGCAGTCTGGGTAGGCGTTGCCGGCAGCGTCGTCGGAATGCGCCCCGTAGTAAATCTCTGTGCAGCCGTGCGACAGCGCTATACTAGCCGCGGACGCAAGGAAAAGTCCGTTGCGGAACGGGACGTAGGTCGATACGGGAGCGCCGTCCGTCGTTTTCAGCTGCTCTGAATAGCTCTCCTTTGGGATATCCTCCGTGGAGCCGGTCAGGAGGGAGCAGTTGCTGCCCTCGAATATACGGGCGAGGTCGAGCTCACGGTGTGCTACGCCGTAATATTTCGCTATTTTACGGGCGGACTCGATCTCGCGGCTGTGCTTCTGTCCGTAGCTGACAGACAGCGCCAGCACCTCGTCCGCGCCGTATTTGTCCACAGCGATAGCGAGACAGGTCGTGCTGTCAACGCCGCCGCTGAAAAGTACCAGTGCCTTCATATCTCAATCCTCCACAAGTGCCTTCAGCTCGGGGTCAGTCTTGAAGCTGCCGAGGAAGGTCTTGGTCACAGTTTTTGCCGTAGAATTGCGTATCCCGCGGGCGGTCATGCAGCTGTGGCAGCCGCTTATCAGCACGCCGACGTCAGGCGTTCCGGCAGCCTCGGAGATTATCTCAGCGATGTCGCTGCCGAGGCGCTCCTGCAATTGCAGACGCTTCGCCGCCATGTCGCAGATACGCGCTATCTTGCTGAGTCCGAGTACCCTGCCCCGCGGAACATATGCGACGTTGACGTGCATATCGTACATCAGCGCGAGGTGGTGCTCGCAGAAACTGAACACGGTGATGTCCTTCATGACGACGGTGCTGTCGCTCTCAGTGTCCTCAACCGAGAAGGTCTTGCCGAATTTCTCTGCTATCTCGTGGTTCGTGTAGGAGAGTCCCTCCAGCATCTCGTCGAGCATTCGAGCTACGCGCTTCGGGGTCTTTTTCAGGCCTTCGCGCTCTGGGTCCTCGCCCATTGCTTCTATCAGTCCGCGGATGTGATACTCTATCGCTTCCCTATCCATTTCAAACTCCCCTTTCCGACGGATCCCAGATGAACTTGTGCAGCTGGAGCTGCATACGCACGCCGTTCAGTCCTCTGTCCGCCATGAATCCCACGATGTCCGCGGGGTCGATCGCGCCGAACACCGGGCTCAGATAGACGTGGCAGCGCCCGATAAGTTCGTATTTTTTCATTATCTCCTCGGCGCGGGAGAGGTCCTCCATGCTGCCGGAGACGAATTTCACCGTGTCGTGGACGCCGAGCAGGCGGAAATTCTCCGTACACATCGCGCTCTCCATGCCGCTCGACGGCAGCTTGTAGTCCATTGTGAATATCGGTCTGTGCTTCGCTGCGGCGAAGGTATCGAGCGGGATACTGCCGTTCGTCTCGATCTCGACCCTGTTGCCCATACTGCTCAGAACGCTTATCAGCTCGCCTATCTCAGGCTGGAGGAGCGGCTCCCCTCCGGTCAGTGTGACATTCGTAACGCCGGTGCCGTGAACCCACTGTGCGAGCTCCTGCACAGAGGTCTGCACGCAGGGTGCGTCGGTTGCATTGGCGTAGCGGGTATCGCAGTAGGAGCAGCTGAGATTGCAGCCCTTGAACCTAATAAACGCCGCAAGCTCACCCACATGGGCGCCCTCGCCGTTTATGCTGACGAATCTCTCGATGACCTCAGGCATTTTTCTCCTCCTCATAGACCGCGCAGTTCTCGGGAGTTTCCCAGACTGTGACTGACGTCACGGGAAGTCCCTGCGCTGTGAGCGTTTCGTGGAAATACCGCGCGAAGTTCTCGGCGGTCGGACGGAAATCCACCTCTATCATGCGGAAGCCCTCCTCACGGAGCGCTGCAAGAGTCTTTTCTTTCAGCGAGCCGGATTCGTATATCAGAGCGTGGTCGAAGCTGTCAGCGAGCTCGCGGACTGCGTGCTTAAGGTCGCCAAAGTCTATAACCATGCCGCGCTTCTCGCCAGTCTGCTGCAAGGTGCCGGAGGAAACGCAGACCTCCAGCTCCCAGCGGTGACCGTGGATATTCGCACATTTTCCGTTGTAGCCGGCAAGAAAATGGGCGCTGTCGAACGCTGCCCTCGTTTTTAGACTGTACATATCTCACCTCAAAAAAGAAAGCGTCTGCCCATTCAGACAGACGCTACCGTATCATTACGATTGCCCTGGTTTTGTTTTACGACAGGATGGCGCAAACGAACTGTCGGGGACGTATCCCTATTGCTCACTGATTATAGCATATTTTTATGGGTTTGTCAATAATCTGCCGAAGTTTTTTGCAGAGCTGCATATGCTAAAACTCCTGACACCTGAGACCTGATACCTGTTCTCAGGATATATGCTGATTTATCGAGCGGGTAAGGGTGCGTATGCCGGGTATCGCTGCGAAAAGTGAGATTATGACGTTCACTGCGAAGCTCGCGGCCATGGTAGTTATCGCAAGTCCGGAATAGTGGAAATCCTGGAAATCAGAGGCGTACCTGACGAGCGCGTAGAATCCGAGCATACTTACTGCCGTGCCTATCAGCGCCGAGAACGCCGCAAACAGCACGCTTTCGAGTATGACGTTGCCGTAAAGCTGCTTCTTGGTCATGCCGACTGACCTCATCATCAGGAGCTCACCGCTGCGATTGAGGACGCTCGTGTTCAGTGTGTTCATCATAGAGAATATGCCCGTCAGCCATACCGACAGCATGAACGTGAGCATGACCTTTATCATCGTTTTGATGAAGCTGCGCAGTCCTGTGTGTCCCATGTATTCGTCGCAGACCTCGATACTGCCGCTGCTGCCGATCTTGTTGAGCTCCGCGAGAGCTGCGTCGTAGTGCTGGGTATCGGTCACGGAAAGGGTAAGGTCAATCGAGCTGCTGAGCGTCGGGGAGGACTCGGAGATGAGTCTGCGGATATATGCGTCCGACGCGAAGAACGTCGTCCACGTGCCGGAATACAGAACTCCACCGAGCTTTACCGGCTCACTGAGCCGCTCGCATTCAAGCTCGAGCGTGTCGCCAAGCCCGAGGTCGGACATGGGTACGAAGCGCTCGGGGCTGTCCTCCTGCGGGATATTGTTGCCGTCCGCGTCGATCTCTTCGTTGAAGTAGATGATACGCTGACGGAGGTAGAGGCAGTCGGTCTGCTGGAACTCTTCGTAGGTCATGCCGAGAAGCTGCTCTAAGCCCTCAGACTCATAGGTCTGGCGGCGGACACTGCTCAAGCCGATACAGATGTCGGAAATGCTGCTGAATTCCTCAGTAAGGGATTTACATGGCAGCGCTTCGAGCTTCTCGCGGGAATCGCGGTCTCTGAAATCGAGAGAAGTGCTTAGCCCGACCTCTACGTCGCAGAAATTCGGACTGTTCTCAAGCTGGGTGATGACGTCGTCCATGTCGGTATCGTAGCTGTAGATGTAGAAGTCATAGCCCTCTGTCTTTTTGAGTTCATGAGTTAAATCCTTGCGGAGGAACAGCGCAAGCTGCACACAGAAGGTAAACATGATGACGCCGAGCGCCATTGCAACTGTTGATATGAGGAAGCGCTTCTTCGTGCGGAAGATGTTCTTGAAGGTATAGCGCACCATAAACGACTTCGAGCCGGATTTTAGGTGGGACTTTTTCTGCTTCGCAGGCTTCTCTCGGCGGCTGAAAATGTGCTTTTTCGTACTCTTCGGCTTGCCGTAGCTGAGGACCTCCGCCGGGGACAGCTTGCGCGATGCCCACATCGCTGAGGTGTAGGAGGAAATGATTATCCCCGCGATACAGAGGAGTATGCCGATGACTGTCGCGAGCGGGCTGGCGTGGAACTCACAGCTGCGGAAGCCTGACGCCTTGAACGAGTTGAATACCGAGCGGCACATCAGCATTGAGGCTACAACGCCTATCGGGACTGCTGTCAGGCAGTAGAACAAGCCCTCCGACAGCACGAGCGCTGTGAGCTGTCCGCGGGAGGCTCCCATGATGCGCAGCGCTGCGAACTGTGAGCTGCGCTCCTGAACGGAGATCTCAAATGCGTTGTCGATGACAAAGCGTGCCATGAGCCATACGATGAGCGCGAGTATGAGATACGCTGCGATGTATATGCTGTAGTCGCCTATCTTGCTGACCGAGCGCAGTCCGACCGTATTCACGAAGCCGTTCAGCGTTATCTGCTCGTTGTTGACCGCCTCCTCATAGGCGGTCTCGCTCTCGAAGCCCATATCCTCAAGGAGCATAGCCATATCGTCGTCAATGAGGCGGTTGGGGTTCATTATCATGTAGACATAATCGTAGCTGTCAACGTCGCCGAAGCGTCTTCCGTTCACGGTCGGGTCGAGTTTGGAAAAGTCTATGGGCGAATCCATTGACGTTATCAGTCCGAGGTAAGGCAGCATGATATCAGCGTCATAGGGCTCGAATCCAGCTATTTTAAGGGATATCTCCATAGGCTCACCGTACTGGATATCAGTGAGTTCAAGATCCATATAGCCGTAATTGCCGAAATCGGTAAGATAGCTAAGCAGGGAGTATTCATATACTGCATCGACGTTACTGTACGGGACCTCCTCGCCGGTATAGTCGTCCCTCACATATCTGTATTCGGTCGTGCTCTCAGCATTAAGACGCGCTATCTCCTCGCGGACTGCCCTGACGTTCTCGCCGTTCTCGTTTATCTGTCCGCACATAGGGGTGATCGTGAAGGTAAGCGTGTCGCCCTCCTTGTAGCCGAGATCACTGAACCAATTCGGTACTATGGCAGAATCCGCGGGGATATCTCCCGAGAGGTAATCCGGGACGATCTCCCCGACAATAGATATGTTTCCCATAGTCTTCGCCTGACTTGCCGAGAGTGTCCTGAGGGTCGTACCGTTGTCGAACGTGAGCTCATAGAAGCCCTGCCAGCCATCTTCGTCACGTTCTGCGGAAATATGACTGAAGGGTCTTTTAAGACAGTAAAGATCCTTCACTGCGAGGTGGTGCTCTGCCATGAGTACGGCTTCCTCGAATGATGAAACATTCCTGGCTGCACCGTTATTGCACTCATTGAAGAGACCCGCTGCCTCGACCTCCCACGCGCCGCGCTCGTGGACCGCCTCGTTGTAGACAGTGCGGACAAAGCTCGTGGAATAGACGATGAATGTATTCAGCACGAACACCGACAGCGTTATGCACAGGAACATCAGCAGGCTGCGCAGCTTCTGGCGGCGGACATATTTGAGCGATAATGATACAAGGTGCTTCATCTGAGCGTCCCCTCACTTTCGGTGAGTTTGCCGTCGGTCATGCGGTAGATAGTGTCCGCCTGCGACGCGATAGTCGGGTCGTGTGTGATGAGGACAAGGGTCTGGTTGTACTTCTTTATCGAGCCCTTGAGGATAGAGATTATCTCGCGGCTGTTGCGGGAATCGAGGTTGCCGGTGGGCTCGTCGGCGAAAATGATGTCGGGCTTGTGTATAAGGGCGCGGGCAAAAGAAACCCTCTGCTGCTGTCCGCCGGAAAGCTCGTGGGGGAAGCTTCGGCGCTTTTCGAGCAGTCCTGTCAGCTTCATCAGCTCCTCGAGGTAGTCCATGTCGGGGTCGGTGTTGTCGAGATTGAGCGGGAGCACGATGTTCTCCTCGGTGTTCAGCACGGGGATAAGGTTGTAGTTCTGGAAGATGAAGCCCGTGGACTTGCGTCTGTAGGCAGAGAGCTGGTTGTCGTTCATCTTCGTAAGGTCGTTGCCGTTGAAGAGTATGCTTCCGGACGTCGGCAGGTCGAGTGAGCCGATGACGTTCAGGAGGGTGGTCTTGCCGCTGCCGCTCTCCCCTGTCACTGCGACGAATTCACCGCGGCGCACCTCGAGGGAGACGTCGTCGAGTGCGAGGACAGCGTTGTCGCCGCTGCCGTATTTTTTAGTAAGGTGTTCTGCCTTCAATATGATGTTGTTTTCCATGATGTTGACCTCCGTTTTCTTTACTGTGACTATATCTTAGCACGCCAATCTTACAGTAATGTTACAATCTTACATTTTTTGAAAAGAAAAAGGACTCCGAGGAGTCCTTTACTGTGACCAGACCGATAAGCCGGGTTCTGTCGTGTGCGGCAATTTATCTACTCCTGCCGTTGCCGGCAGGCTCAAGCCGTCATTACGCTATATCCGCCGAGCAGACGTTAAGATATAACGTACCAATAGACGTTGCATCGGATAGGGTTTACATAGCAGTACGGTCTCCCGCACTCTGGTGGGCTCTTACCCCGCCTTTCCACCATCACCTCCGCAAGCGGAGGCAGTATCTCTCTGTTGCACTTGCCCTAAGGTCGCCCTCGGCTGCCGTTAGCAGCTACCCTGCTCTGTGATGCCCGGACTTTCCTCATGAACTAAAGCGTTCCCGCTGCCGCATAGTCTGCTCACTCATATGATTATATACGATTTTTCCTGCGTTGTCAAGAAAAAACATCATATCAGCGTATTTACGTCGTAATCGAGCGCCTCGGCTATCTTGTTGACGTCGCGCGAATGCAGTCCCTTTACTCGGAACTTCCTGTGCTCCTCGCCCTCGAACCAGAAGCTGATAGTGCAGCGTCTGCCGATCTTCTGGAAGACGGTCTGCTCAAGCTCTATCTTTACGAGCTTGCTGCGGGCGGCTGTCACGGTATGGAAGCTCGTGAACTTGCAGCAGCGTATGATTATGACGTCGTCGCAGATAGCTACTCCGCTCGTTGAGAAGGCTGCGCATTTCACGAAGAAGGTCCACACTGCCGGTATCGAGAACATCAGCGCAAAGAAGCTCGAAAGGTCGTAGAACTGAGGCATGACGTAGGATATCATCCTGTGCGCCGGCAACAGCAGTGCCAGCACCCATATCGGGATATAAACGTAGTTCAGCCAGCCGGTCAGCGCGGGGCGGAACTGGTTAGGAGCGACCTTGTATATGCCCGTTTTTTTGAGTTCCATGCCGATGGTCTTCTCACGCTTTATCGGGAGAAGGACAGGAAGATGGCGCTTGTTGGAACCGTATCCAGCACAGCTTATGTTTACGGTGACTGCGCCGAGCAGCTTCATTATGAGGTTCTGGCGCATATCGGCGTAGTTTATGTGCGAGGTGGATATTCGGTACTCGCGGCGGTGGAAGATGCCGCAGCGTATCTTCATGCAGGAAGGGTCACACTCGAACCCGAACCGCGCATACCTCAGTATATTGACGAGGAAGGAGAGCGTCCATGCCGCGATGAAGAACACTCCCACGCCGATAACGGCTCCGGGTATCTTCATGATGAGCCTGCCCATGTGCTTGGTGGTCTCCTCGGTTATGCGGTTTATGGAGGCTGTTATCATCTCGCGGGCGATGTCGCCGCCCTTGAACATTAGCGCTACGATATATACTGTCCCCGAAAAACCGCTCGAAAAGAATATCGAGAAGAGTATCACCGAAAGGAGATTCGGCTTCGGTAGACCGTTTATCTGATGTTTTGCGTTGATGTCGGGAACGTGCTTCATTATCTCCGCACAGACCTTCTCGCTGACAAGGAGCTTCATGTCGGTGGAATTGAAAATGCCGGCGCTCGTGTCGCACTTCATGCGGACTCCTCTCATAGGGAGGAGGTAAAAGGGTCTCTCGGCGGTGACAGTGCTGAGATTCTTATAGGGCATATCCGTGCGAAGTCTGACGATAACGCCGTCGAAGTGTACTATCGAGTCCTCGGTCAGCTTTATGCGGGAGCAGTACCAGCGGATAAGTCCGAAAATGAGGATAGCGCCGAGTATAGCGATATCGAACCATGCGCCACGCACCCAGCTCACAAATCGGTTGGCATCCTGCAAAAATGCATTCAGACCTCGTATGAGCGGGAATATCAGCAGCCAGATGTTCTTCGCGGAGTAACGCAGTATCCTCAGGGGGTGTTCATGGTACATAGTGCGTCACACCTCCCTGCCGGCGAATGTGCGGGAGATGTCCAGTATCTCCTTCGCGTCCTTCTGACTAAGGAAGAGAAGTCTGAACTGTCCGCCGTAGACGAAGAATATGATGAAGTTGAAGCCGGTATACTGCGCGAGCGGCGTGCTCACGACAGTCGTGTACTGTATCGACGAAAAGCGGACGGACTGCCTGAACTTAATCAGTACTCCGGTCTTGCGGATTATCTCGGAATCGGTGATGGTGTAGGTGATAGACGAAAAATACACCGGCAGATAGATCAGCATGAGGAACAGCGCTGTGCTCGCTATAACTGCACCGAGTATGATGACGGTCAGCCTCCACGGGATAAACACCCGAGCAAGGACTATAAGTGCTGCCGAAGCCAGTGTTATGAGTATCCTGAGTGTCATCAGACCGTTTCTGTCCGGCTCATAAGTCTTCATCGGGCGCCTCCTTTCATGCTGCAATATGAATATTATAACACATTTTCGGAATAAAGTATACCATATTTTATGAACTCGGAGGGAATATGAACGATTTTTTTGAAAAAACAAGGGATATGGTCTGGGGCTGGGGACTTGTCGGGCTGCTGCTCGGCGCAGGAATAATGTATACAGTGCGGCTGCGCGGGGTGCAGCTTAAGCTTTTTCCGTTCCTATGGCGACAGCGTGGAAGGAAGCACAAAAACGGTGGTATATCACAGTTCCGGACAGTCTGTATGTCCCTCGGTGCGGCTATGGGTACGGGAAATATCACCGGAGTTGCGGCTGCACTCGCGGTCGGAGGTTCGGGCGCAGTGTTCTGGATGTGGGTCTCGGCGTTCTTCGGAATGGCGCTAGTTTACGCGGAAAACAGTCTGTCCGTCCAGTTCAGTGACAGCGAGCTGCACGGTCCTATGGCGTATCTGAACGGGCTCCCTGGGGGAGGTCTGCTTGCGGGAGCGTTTGCGGTGTCTTGCCTGTGTGCGGCTTTCGGAATGGGCGGGGCAGTGCAGATAAGTGCGGTCACGGACAGCATGAGAAGTGCGGTGTCAAGACCGGTGATCGCTATAGCTGCGGCAGTTGTGATATTCGCGGTGGTCAGCGGCGGCGCAAAGCGAATAGCTGCGGCGGCTCAGGCACTTCTCCCGGCAGCGGCTGCTCTCTACGCGGCTGCGTGCATTGCGGTGCTCGTCATGCACAGAGAGAGAGTTCCCGCAGCGTTCCGGGATATATTCGCGGGAGCTTTCGGTCTGAGGCAGGCGGCAGGCGGAGCAGCAGGATTCGCTGTAAAACAGGCAGTTTCAGTAGGTGTAAGGCGCGGTATCTTTTCCAACGAAGCCGGACTCGGCAGCTCCCCTATACTTCACAGCGCAGCAGAGAGCGACCGCCCCGAATTGCAGGGAATGTGGGCGATGTTCGAGGTGTTTTTTGACACGATGATATGCTGCACGCTGACCGCACTCGCGCTGCTGTGCGGGTCGCCGGACATGAGTGTGAGCGGTGCGCTGAGTCCCGTTCTCGGAGGGCTGACGAACGGCTTTATTTCAATCGAGATGAGCGTTTTTGCGTTCTGCACGATCATTGGGTGGTACTACTGCGGTGAAGCGGCGTTCCGGTACCTCACGGGGCGTCCCGGAGGGATAGTGCTCGCGGTTGTTTTTGCTGTGTTTTCGGCACTGGGTGCAGTACTGACAATGAGGACTGTCTGGGCGGTCTCGGATATTTCCAACGCACTCATGGCGCTCCCGAACCTTGCGGGGCTGATCTTTCTGTGCCGGCGTGTGAATAAACCCGCTCCCTGAGGTCAAGAATAATCAGGAAACCTATTCAAGGAAGTGGAAGAAAATGGGATATATTGGCGAAAATCCGACATTCAGCTTTCGTGCGGGAGGGTGCGAGGTGCGTCCGGGGGCGACACTCGGAGCGGCTGGTGCTGCGAACTTCGGAAGAGTCCTCGCGGGACAGTTCCGGCGTATAAGCGTCGGCTGCGCGGGATTCTCGAATACACACCTGCTTTACGCGCTGTGCAGCGGCATCGCAGAGGGCGGGCAGGACGTCTACGTCTGCGAGAACACCGATATGCCGTCATTTCGGTTCGCGCTGAAGCCGCTCGGTGCGGACTGCGGGATATACGTCGCGAGCAACGTAAAAATGGCTGTATTCCGAGGGAACGGCTTCACTATGGGGGCTGCTGAGATGACAGCGCTGATGAACGGCAAGCCCGCTCATGCTGCGAAAAAATGCGGGAAGATGTCGACGATAAGCTCGTTCCGCGACATCTACGTCAACAACCTCGCCGACAGTCTGAAAGACAGCTTCAAGCCTGTTCAGGCTGGAGTTAGCTGCGGGGATCAGGCTGTGCGGTCGCTCTGGGGCGAATTTTTCACGGGCGGTGATGACCTTGTGTTTCAGGTGTCAGACAGCGGCAGCCGCGTGAATGCTTACTCGGCGCTGCACGGATTCATCTCCCACGAACGCCTGATAATGGCGTATTCACGGCTTTTATCGCTGTCCGGTGAGGTAATGTATCTTCCCGAAGGGCTCCACTATGCTGCGGACGAGCTCGCCCCCGGTCAGAAAGCCCCGAGATTCGACATTTTCGGCGATATCCCTGAGGAAGCTGTCCGGCAGCGCGCACTCGCTGATCCGCTGTTCATGTGTGTGCAGCTAACCGCCGATATGCAACGATTCAACGCAATACTTCGCGATCTGCCGCAGGCTGCGACTATCCGGCGGGAGGTAGTCGTGGGAAGTGCGGGGAAGGTCCCGTGCGGGGAGGAATTCCGGACTCAGACCGGCAGGATAAGGCTCACGCGAAGCGGCAGGGACCGTATTACCCTCGCGGCACAGTCGTTCTCGGCTGAGACTGCCTCGGAGCTCTGCGCGGAGTGGACGGAAAAAATACGCAGAATGTTCCCGTGAGCCGGAAAGATTTCCGTAAATTTTTCATAATAATGGTAAAACGGGCGTTTTTCTATTGACATCAGCGCCCGTTTTCAGTATAATAATATTGTGTATATTTATGCCCTGCCGCGGAAAATCGCTGCATGGCGTGTTACTGGCTTTACCGGTGCGAAGACGCCGTTAATGATATGAGGAGGACTGCCGTGGGGCGTCTGTTCCTCAAATAATGACCGGGATCCATGATCTTTGAACATCCTCACCTCAAGTGCTGGATAGTCTGACTTATTTTCCCGGCAGCCATACCTACATACCCCTGTGAGCGCACGGCGTCCGTTTTGCCGCGCTCTCCGCAATACTGAAAGTGAGGTCACATAGTGAACGAAAAAACAAAAAAGCCGCGCCAGACAGCCCCGAAAAGCCCTCAGACCGGAGCCAAAAGGCGTCCCAGAAAAAAGCCCGCCGCTGCTCCCGCTGAGGCTCAGGTGACTGCTGAGATGAACACACCTGCTGCTCCTGCGAAGAAGACCCGTTCCAGACAGGTCAAGGAGCCGCGGAAGACTCCCGTGCGCATCATCCCGCTCGGCGGTCTCAACGAGATCGGCAAGAACATGACCGTCTTCGAGTGCTCGAACGATATGTTCATACTCGACTGCGGACTTGCCTTCCCGGACGCTGATATGCCCGGCGTTGATATAGTTATCCCCGATTTTACCTACGTTGAGCGAAACCGCGAAAAGGTACGCGGTATCGTCATCACACACGGTCACGAGGATCACATCGGCGGTCTTGCATACTTCCTGAAGAAGGTGAATGTCCCCGTCTATGCGACGAGACTGACTATAGGTCTCATCGAGGGAAAGCTCCGCGAGCAGGGACTGTTCGGCAAGGTCCAGCTCAATGTCGTTGAGCCGAAAAAGACCGTAAAGATGGGCTGCATGGCGGTTGAATTCATAAAGGTCAACCACTCCATACCGGATTCTGTCGGAATGGCTATCCACACTCCCGCGGGAGTTATAGTGCATACCGGCGACTTCAAGGTGGACTACTCCCCTATCGACGGCAAGATAATCGACCTCGCCCGCTTCGGTGAGCTCGGCAGCCGCGGAGTGCTCGCGCTTATGGCCGATTCCACAAACGCTGAGCGTGCGGGCTATACCCACTCCGAGCGCACTGTCGGCGAATCATTCGACAGACTGTTCAAAATGGGCGAGGGCAAGCGTATCATCATCGCGACCTTCTCCTCGAACATACACAGAGTACAGCAGATAATTAACTGCGCGGTGCGCTACGGACGTAAGGTAGCGGTTTTCGGGCGCAGCATGATAAACGTCATAAATACGGCGATAGAGCTCGGCTACCTCGATGTGCCTGACGGCGTCATCATCGACATAGAGCTCATGAACCGCTATGAGAACGAGCGTATCGTCCTCATCACTACCGGAAGCCAGGGTGAGCCGATGTCCGCGCTCACAAGAATGGCGATGAATGACCACAAAAAGGTCAACATCACGCCTATGGACTTCATCATCATCTCAGCTACCCCTATCCCCGGCAACGAGAAGTACGTCACCCGCGTGGTGAACGAGCTCATGAAGTCCGGCGCGGAGGTCGTATACGAGGCGATGTATGAGGTACACGTTTCCGGACACGCCTGTCAGGAGGAGCTCAAGCTCATGCAGGCGCTCACCAAGCCGAAATTCTTCATTCCGGTGCACGGTGAGTACAAGCACCTCAAGAAGCACGCTACCCTCGCATACCAGATGGGTATGCCCAAGGAGAACGTCATAATCGCTGAGATAGGAAACGTCATCGAGACCGACGGTACGCGCATGAGCGTCGTATCACAGGTGCCGTCCGGACGCATACTCGTGGACGGTCTCGGCGTGGGCGATGTTGGCTCGATAGTCCTCCGCGACAGAAAGCACCTCGCACAGGACGGTCTTATCATAATCGTTATCGGTATCGAGAAGAGCACCAACGAGATAGTTGCCGGTCCGGACATCATCTCCCGCGGATTCGTGTATGTGCGTGAGTCCGAGGAGCTCATGGACGAGGCAAAACAGCTCCTCAGCAGCACCCTCGCGAACTGCTCGTATGCAGAGCTGCGCGAGTGGAACACGCTCAAGGGTAAGATGCGCGACGCGCTCTCTGATTACATCTACCAGAAGACCAAGCGCAGCCCGATGATACTGCCTATAATAATGGAGACATAATAATTCGCTGATACCAGCTGAAAGGAGCTGAAAGGTGAAGACCAGATTTCCGGCGGCGTTCTACATTATCCTGACGCTGCTTATAATCACGTCCGCGAGCGCTTCTGCGCTCCTCATGACGGCAAGCCCGCACACAGGTCTTGCATTCCTTGCGGTCTCAGCCGCGCTGTTCATTGCCTCTCTCATCGCTGCACTGCTCTATTCGCGCAACTCCATACGCCATATCTCGCGCATGAACAGTCACCTCGAAAGCTCTGCCGCAGAGTATATGAACTCCCTCCCCGCTCCTGTCGCTGTTCTCGGCGAGGACAGACAGTGCGTGTGGTACAACCAGATCTTCATCGAGAAAATTAGCCTCGGGCAGGATCTTTTCGGTTACGACCTCTGCGGCATAGTCAACCTTGACATCGACGGTGTCGTGAACAACGGGTTCTCGTACTGCTCGGTGAACGGCGCTGTTTACCGCGTCACTGCTGAGAGATTCGCGAAGAACGATATCTCATTCCTCGTCCTGTACTTCCACGACGAGACGCAGTACTACCTCCTGAAAAAGAGCTCAGACGCCGCACGTCCGAACGTCGTGGTCATCACTATCGACAATTACGACGACATCATGCAGAACGCGAAGGAGTCCGAAAAGGCGCAGGCTTCCGTTGAGACTGAGCGCCTCATCGAGAAATTCATGAACGGCACCAACGGCTTCATCAAGAAGACCTCCTCGAACACCTTCTATGCGGTGCTCGAGAACCGCCACATCGACAGTATCATCGCGGGGAAATTCCACATTCTTGAGGAAGCCCGCGCGATAAAGATAAACGGCAACCACCCCCTGACCTTCTCTATCGGAGTCGGACTGGGCGCGGAGACCCTCGCGGAGAGCGAACGCCTTGCGCGGCAGTGTCTCGATATGGCGCTCGGACGCGGCGGAGATCAGGCTGTCGTCAAGACTGACACCGGGTACAGGTTCTTCGGGGGCGTTTCAACGGGCGTTGAGAAGCGCTCACGCTCCAAGACCCGCACTATCGCGAACGCATTGCAGGATCTCGTGCTGAGCTCCGGAAGAGTGTTCATCATGGGGCACCGCTTCGGCGACCTCGATTCTGTGGGAGCTTCGTGCGGTATGGCAGCAGCGATACAGCTGCTCGGCAAGGAGGCCTTCATTGCTGTTGACCGGGCGAAAAACCTTGCTTCGCACCTGATAGATGTGGTCGAGCAGCAGGTCGAGAGCGAGCTTTTCATCTCTCCCGGCGCCGCTGAATCGGCTATAACTGAGAACGATCTCCTGATAGTCGCTGACACCCACAACAAGGACTTCCTCGAGAGCCGCGCGCTCTATGACAAGGCTAAACAGGTAGTCGTCATCGACCACCACAGGAAGACTGTCAACTTCATCGACAATGCTGTGCTCTTCCACCACGAGCCCTACGCTTCGTCAGCTTCGGAAATGGTAACTGAGCTGATACAGTACTTCCGCTTCCCGCCGGATTCCAAGATACCGGACTGCTGCGCAGACGCGCTCCTCGCGGGAATAATGCTCGACACGAAAAACTTCGTGATGCGAACCGGCTCCCGCACGTTCGAGGCTGCGGCTTTCCTGAAAAAGCTCGGCGCGGATACGATAGCAGTAAAGCTGCTGTTCTCGAATTCGATAGACTCCTACAGACGCAGGACACAGATAGTCGCGTCTGCAAAGATACATCAGAAATGCGCGATCGCCGTCGCGGACTTCAAGTCCGACGACATTCGTCTCGTGGCTCCGCAGGCGGCAGACGAGCTCCTCGGCATCACCGACGTTGATGCGGCTTTCGTGCTCTACAAGACCGGGAATACGGTCAATATCTCCGCACGCTCGCTCGGCGCGATGAACGTTCAGGTCATCATGGAGCAGCTCGGCGGAGGCGGTCATCAGACTATGGCTGCAACTCAGATAGAGGGCGGATCTATCCACGATGCGGCTGAAGCGCTCATCCGTGTCATAGACGCTCACATCTCGAATGAATAAGACTACATAATGAAAGGATAATATATATGAAGGTGATCTTTTTACAGGACGTCAAGGGCTCAGGCAAGAAGGGCGAGGTCAAGGACGTCGCAGACGGTTACGCAAGGAATATGCTCATCAAGAAGGGGCTCGCTGTTGAAGCGAACGCAGAGAATATGAGCAAGCTGGCGGGTCAGAAGGCTTCCGCACAGCATAAGATAGACCTCGAGATCGCCGCCGCTAAGGAGGCTGCTGAGAAGCTCAAGGGGAAAAAGGTCGTTATCAAGGCGAAAGCCGGCTCGAACGACCGTCTCTTCGGCTCTGTCACTGCCGGGAACGTCGCTGACGCTATCGCGGAGCAGCTCGGAGTGAAGCTCGACAAGAAAAAGATATCCCTCAGCTCCGACATCAAGAATTTCGGCTCGTATACCGCTACAGCAAAGCTCTACAACGGTATCTCCGAGACTATCGACGTCGAGGTCACTGAGGCGTAAGGTGAAATAATGGACGAAAAAGATCTTGTTGTCTCCGCCCGAGAGCTGCCGCACAGCATCGAGGCGGAGCAGTCCGTTATCGGAGCTGTTATCGCGGATCCGGGCGTGCTCTCGACTGTTATCGAGAAGATAAAGCCGGAGTATTTCTACAGCGAGCAGCACAAGGCGATATACGGCATAATCCTGCGTATGTTCTCGACCGGGCAGCCTGTGGACATAATCACGGTGCTGAACGAGGCTGAAAAAATGCATATCTTCGAGTCCGCAGCCGAGGGAAGACGCTATCTCGCTGAGATTGGCAATATGCTGCCGACAACGTCGAATATCGAGAGCTACTGCAAGATAGTCGCGGATAAGTACTTCATACGCAGTCTCGGCTACACCGCGCGAACTATCCTCGAGGAGATACAGGCTGGCGAACATGACGCACAGCTTCTTCTCGATGCTGCTGAGCAGCGCATCTATGATATCCGTCAGGGACGCGACGTCCGCGGGCTCGTGCCGCTCTCCGAGGCTATCGCGGAAGCATACGACAGGCTGGGTAAGATATCCGGTCCGGACAAGGAAAAATACGTCGGCGCAAGGACGGGATTCACGCTGCTCGACAGCATAATCTCCGGTCTAAACAAGTCCGACCTCATCATAATCGCGGCGCGTCCAGGTATGGGAAAGACGTCGTTCGCGATGAATATTGCTGTGAACGTCGCAAGACGCGCCGAAAAGGACGTCGTGACGTTCAACCTCGAAATGTCCAAGGAGCAGCTCGCGACGAGGATACTCTCAACAGAGGCGCTCGTCGACTCGAACACGCTCCGCAACGGACGTATCAACGGCGACGACTGGGTGAAGCTCGCGACGTCCGCCGGCTACCTCAGTACGATACCGCTGTATATCGACGATACCGCCGGCATGACCGTCCAGCAGATGAAGGCAAAGCTCCGCAGAGTGAAGAACCTCGGGCTCGTCATCATCGACTACCTCCAGCTCATGGAATCGACCTCACGCTCGGACAACCGAGTGGTCGTCATCTCAGAGATAACACGTCAGCTCAAGGTCATGGCGAAGGAGCTGAACGTCCCAGTGATACTGCTCTCGCAGCTCTCGCGTGCAGTGGAGAGCCGTACCGACAAGCGTCCTATGCTCTCAGATCTGCGTGAATCGGGATCTATCGAGCAGGACGCCGACATAGTGCTGTTCCTCTACCGCGACGCCTACTACAACAAGGAGAGCCAGCGGCAGAACATTTCCGAGTGTATCGTCGCGAAGAACCGTCACGGTGAGACAGGCTCCGTCGAGCTCGTCTGGAACGGACAGTACACACGCTTCACCAACCCGGACTACAGCGACGCCCCGGAGGGCTGATCATGCTTCAGAAGATTCTCGGTCATATCAGGCGCTGCGGACTCCTTTCGGAGGGCGACAGAGTCGTGTGCGGGCTTTCGGGCGGCGCGGACAGCGTTTGTCTGCTCCTCGCGCTGAATGAGCTGAGCGCCGAGCTCGGTATAACAGTCAGTGCGCTGCACGTCAATCACAATCTGCGCGGCAGCGAGAGCGACCGCGATGAGGAGTTCTGCCGTGAGCTGTGTGAGCGGCTGAATGTGCCGTTCACTGCGGTGTCATGCGATGTTTCCGGCTATGCGGCTGAGCATTCGCTGTCCACGGAGGACGCTGCGAGGCGGCTGCGATACCAGGCTTTCGCGGACAATTCCGCGGGGAAGAAGGTCGCGACTGCTCACAATGCCAACGACAACCTCGAGACAATGATCCTCAACCTCGGACGAGGTACGGCTCTGAAAGGTCTCGCTGGGATACCGCCTGTGCGCGGGAATATAGTCCGTCCCCTGCTGACGGTCACTCGGGAGGAGATAGAGGCTTTTCTCGCGGAGCGCGGGCAGGGCTACGTCACGGACAGCACCAATCTCTCCGACGACTACACACGCAACATGATACGGCACCGCATAATTCCGCTAATGAGGGAGATAAATCCGTCGGTCGTGCAGACCTCCGTCGGAACGGCAGACGCACTGCGAAGTGAGGACAGCTTCATCGATGGAGCCGTCACAAAGGCGCTTGAGGAATGCATGGACGGTGATAAGCTCAAAGGACTTGCTGCATTTCCGGAGGTCGTGAGGAAGAGATGTATCGCAAGGCTGCTCAGCGGGAGCTCAGTCCCCTACTCCGGCGACAGGCTCCGAGCTGCGGACGCTCTGCTGCTGAACGGCGGCAAGCTGAACGTTGCCGGGGACAGGTATCTTGTCGCGGAAAACGGCTCCATTGAGCTGCGGACTATTTCAGTGAGCGCTGACCCTCAGGAGCTGAGCGTTCCCATGCAGATCGGCGCGAACCGGTTATTCCCGTCGCGGGAGCTGGTCTGCGAGATCGTGAATTGTGATGATTTGAAGAAATTTGAAGATGTTCACGGAAAATTAACATTTTTACTGCTCGATTATGATAAAATAAGAGGCAGAGCGACTGTGCGGAACCGGCGATTCGGCGACCGGATACGTCTTTCGGGACGCGGGTTCACGTCGTCAGTCAAGAAGCTCATAAATGAAAAGATCCCCGTATCTGCGCGCGCAGAGCTGCACTTCATCGAGGACGATGAGGGACTCATCTGCGCGGAGGGTATCGGTATCGCGCAGCGCGTAGCGCCCGACGGTTCGACCTGGCGGCTGCTCGCGGTATATGTGCGCGAGGTTTGAGATGGAGCTGCGCCTGAACGGCGGATCATCGGCTCACACTACAGAATGGAGTGGATATTTTGACACCTAAAAAGAACAGAGGCGTTTTCACTTATATCATGATGATAATCATCGCGATATTCTGCATCTATTTCATCAGCTCGCGGCTCTCCGCAGGCGCGGACAGGACAGAATACGCCTCGGTCATCAGTCATTTCGACAACTTCGAGGTTCAGTACTACGAGCTCGATCTCGGTACCGGAGAGCTGACCTACCAGCTCCGCGACAGCGACGAAAAGGTCACTTATGAGGTGCCGAACGTGAGCATTTTCCTCGACGACACCGAGGATTATCGTCAGAACTACAACGAAAAATACCCCGATGAGCCGCTGAAGCAGGACTACATCAAAATAACCGACAGGACCTGGCTCTACTCGCTGATACCTGTCATACTCACTGTGCTACTCGGTATCTTCATCCTCTACTTCATGATGAAGCAGAGCGGCGGCGGCGGTAAGTATACCTCGTTCGGTAAAGCGAACCTCAAGAACGCTGCGAACGGCAGAAAGGCGACCTTTGAGGACGTCGCAGGCGCAGAGGAGGAAAAACAGGAGCTCCAGGAGATAGTTGACTTCCTGAAGCACCCCAACAAGTATACTTCGATCGGTGCGAAGGTGCCGAAGGGCGTACTGCTGCTCGGACCTCCCGGTACCGGTAAAACACTGCTCGCGAGAGCTGTTGCAGGCGAGGCTGGCTGCCCGTTCTTCCCTATCTCCGGTTCGGACTTCGTTGAGATGTTCGTCGGCGTGGGCGCTTCGCGAGTAAGAGACCTCTTTGAACAGGCAAAGAAGCACGCTCCTGCTATAATCTTCATCGATGAGATCGACGCTGTCGGACGTCACCGCGGTGCGGGTCTCGGAGGCGGTCACGACGAGCGCGAACAGACACTAAACCAGCTCCTCGTCGAAATGGACGGCTTCACAGGCAACGACAGCGTTATCGTTATCGCTGCGACTAACCGACGCGATATCCTCGACCCCGCGCTCCTGCGTCCGGGACGCTTCGACAGACAGATAGTTGTCGGATACCCCGACGTCAAGGGACGTGAGGAGATACTCCGCGTCCATGCAAAGAACAAGCCCCTCGGCCCGGACGTTGACCTCAAGGTCATCGCACAGACCACACAGGGCTTCACCGGCGCTGACCTCGAGAATCTCCTCAACGAAGCCGCTCTGCTCGCTGCAAGAGCAGACAGAATGGCTATCACTGAGGCTGATATCGAGGAAGCTACCATGAAGGTCATTGCGGGTCCGGAGAAGAAGTCCCGCAAGGTGACCGAACACGACCGAAAGGTCACCGCTTACCACGAGGCGGGTCACGCGGTCGCTGCATATCACCTCCCCACGCAGGACAAGGTTCATCAGGTCACCATTATCCAGCGCGGTATGGCTGCCGGTCTTACTGTTACACGTCCTGACAACGATGACAGGTTCGTTTCACGCAACCAGATGAGGGAGAGCATCGTTATGCTGCTCGGCGGTCGTGTTGCCGAGGAAATATTCATCGACGACATCTCAACCGGCGCTTCCAACGACATTGAACGCGCTACCTCCACTGCAAGGAATATGGTCACCCGCTACGGCTTCTCCAAGAAGCTCGGTACTGTTGTGTACGGCTCCGACAGCGACGAGATCTTCCTCGGCAAGGATTACGGTCACACCCGCAATTACAGCGAGGCTGTCGCGGCGCAGATTGACGACGAGGTCCGCTCGATAATAGAAAAGGCTTATGAGGACTGCACACAGATACTCAACTCCAACAGCGACAAGATGCACCTTCTCGCGAAGTACCTCCTCCGCTACGAGAAGATCGACAACGAGGAGTTCGAGAAGCTCATGCGCGGTGAGATCACCGAAGCAGACATCGAGCCGGCTGTTGTGCCTGAGCACAAGGAAGAGCCCGCTCCTGAGACAGCTCCCGAGGTAACTGCTGAGGAAGCTGACGAGGAAAAGACTGAGGAATAAGATATTATCCGACAAATCAAGGGAGTCCCTTTTCAGGGGCTCCCTTTTTCTGTGAATATTATTGTTTACTCAAGTCACGCAGTGCTCAGGTCTCGGTATAAACGGGAAGCTCAGTTACGATACCTGCTTCGTACTTCTGTATCGTAAGAGCGTCTTCATTCGTAACGCCGTCGCCGCCGAAGACGTCGGCATTCTTCCTGCCCTGTGCGGTCAGAGGGAACTCGTCCGGGTCAGCCTGACTGCGCATGATAGCTACTGCGTCAGACATATTTACCTCGCCGTCCTCGTTGGCGTCGCCGAAAACTGTCTTTTGCTCATTGGTGGTGTCTGTGACAGTCTTCTCGACGTAGACTGCGTCCATTGTAACGCCGGTCGGGATAACGAACTGGTCGCCCGGCTGGTAAAGGGTGTCGTTGTATTTCCATCCAGCGAACTCGTAGCCATCCTTCTGGACTGTAGGCTCGGGAATGGTTATAGTGGAATCCGTCAGACCTGTCATTTTAATCTTCTCAGCGCTCGTACCGGACCCCATGCGGAAGATCACTGTGACCTCGATCGGCTCCCACACGGCTGTGTAGGTGATGTCTGACTCGGGCATTATGCATTTCTGGAAGAATGCGAATACCTCGTCGCTGCCCTCTGTTGTCCAGCCGACAAGCTTGAAGCCGCTGCGCTTGAACGTCGAGCCGTCCGCGAGGTCTATCGGGAGAGTCTCGATACGCTCGAGAATCACTTCCGTCTTTCCGACGATACGGTCAACGTCGCCTGCATAGTAGCGGAGATTGCGGCGCATTCTCCAAATGGGAGTGAATGTGACGTCGTGGTCGGCCATTATGTAGCGCTCTTGTCCGCGGAATTCGTTAGTGCCGTCTGTCCAGCCAATGGAAACGGCGTCACCGCGGTCGAAAGCACGAAGGGATACCTTGGTCATCTGACCGGCAACGAGCTTCTGCGTACCGATATCGGAAACGTCCTGCTCCTCGCCGTCGATCTCGACATAGTACTGTACGACGTGCCTCACGGTGTCGTCGTAGACCGACCAGACAGGAGTGAAAATGACGTCCTTGTCGGCGGTCGTGTAGATGTCACCAGCAATGAAGCCGATGATACCGTCAATGGTCCAGCCGCGGAAAACGTAGCCATCCCTTTCAAGCTCGCCCTCAGGTACTGTGATAGGCGATCCGGCGTCTACCGTGATAGGAGCGAGTGCTTCTGCATCTTCTGTCATAACGCCCTCGGTGTCAAAGTCGAACGTGACTGTTATCACGTTCGCGGTGTCGTCTGCTTCGCAGTGTCCCGGCAGAGCACCTAAGCTCATGACCGAAAGAACTGCTGATGCAGCCACAGCCGCTGCTTTGTTCAGTAATTTTTTCATGTGATCCTCCGTCCGGCATAAAGCCGGTCTCTCATATTTCCCGAAGAGCCAGTGCAAACCCTACGAGCTTAAAATTAGTGTACAATAATTATGCTGAGATGTCAATAAAATATGGGAAATGTGAAAAGTGAATTTTTTTGTAATTTGTATTCTGATGTAATTATATAGTCAGAAATGGCGAAGATTTCTTCCCGGAATCCAGCGGGCTGTTCCAGTTATCGCCAACTCCCCGAGGCGGGCGCGTTCCTAAGCTCTTCGCCTATTTAAAGCCTATTAATCCCATATAGTTTAAGGTTGTTAGCCATATATAACATGAACAGCGAACGAAAAATATTTTTGTTCAAATTTGTCTGAAATGCACAAATACTTGGAGAGTATTTAGTTTAAATCATAGATAGATTTTTTTATATAAATATGGTATAATTAATCAAGATATGTGAGGTGTGATATTTGTTAGTTTGTCTGCTCATTTATCTTGTCGCAAACCACTTTGTTACATTTTTCACATTTAAAGTTCAAGGAGGTTCATCTAATGAATTCAGCTAAATCTACAGTCCCGTTCAAGGGCACTCCTGAGCAGGAGGCAGAGCTTCTCCGCGTTATCGAGGAAAAGAAGTCCGATAAGGGCGCTCTTATGCCTATCCTCCAGAAGGCACAGGAGATCTACGGCTATCTCCCGATCGAGGTACAGAAGATCATTTCTGACAATACCGGTATCCCGCTCGAGAAGATCTACGGTGTAGTTACCTTCTATGCTCAGTTCTCCCTCTATCCGAAGGGCGAATACACCATCTCGGTATGTCTCGGTACTGCCTGCTACGTCAAGGGCTCCGGCGATATCTATGACAAGCTCCAGGAAAAGCTCGGGATCGGCGGCGGAGAATGTACTCCCGACGGAAAGTTCTCCCTCGATGCCTGCCGCTGCATAGGCGCTTGCGGTCTTGCTCCCGTTATGACTGTAAACGAGGACGTTTACGGACGTCTCACAGTTGACGACATCGACACGATCCTTGCTAAGTACGCTTGATCACAGACTAATTTTAGGAGGTTAACTTATGAAAACTCTTGACGAACTCAAGGTTGTCAGAGAAAGCATGGAAGGTGAGGTCGCTTTAAGAACTCACGGAAATGCTTCTTCAAAATACGAAAAGCACGTTCTCGTTTGCGGCGGTACTGGATGTACCTCCTCAAGCTCCCCCAAGATCATCGCTAAGCTCGAGGAAGAGTTCAAGGCTAAGGGTCTGACCGAAAAGGTACAGATCGTCAAGACCGGCTGCTTCGGTCTCTGCGAGCGCGGTCCTATCATGATCGTTTATCCCGAGGGTTCCTTCTATTCGCGCGTTAACGTTGACGAGATCCCGCGTATCGTGGACGAGCATCTCATCGGCGGTAACCCCGTTAAGGAGTTCCTCTACGAGGAGACCGTTGACGGCGACACTATCAAGTCCCTCGACGATACTTCCTTCTACAAGAAGCAGCACCGTGTTGCTCTCCGCAACTGCGGCGTTATCAATCCTGAGAACATCAACGAATACATAGGACGTCAGGGCTATGAGGCTCTCGGCAAGGTCCTCACTACTATGACTCCCGAGGACGTTATCCAGACTATCCTCGATTCCGGTCTCCGCGGAAGAGGCGGTGGCGGCTTCCCGACTGGTATGAAGTGGAAGCTTGCAAGGAATATCGTTCCCAACGCTGACCAGAAGTACGTCTGCTGCAACGCCGACGAGGGTGACCCGGGCGCATTCATGGACCGTTCCGTTCTCGAGGGCGATCCCCACGTTGTACTTGAGGCTATGGCTATCGCCGGCTACGCTATCGGCGCTACACAGGGCTACATCTACGTTCGTGCAGAGTACCCGATCGCTGTTGAGCGTCTCAACATCGCTATCAAGCAGGCTCGTGAGACCGGTATGCTCGGCAAGAACATCTTCGGCACTGACTTCTGCTTCGACATTGACCTCCGTCTCGGCGCCGGCGCTTTCGTATGCGGCGAGGAGACTGCTCTTATGACTTCTATCGAGGGCAACCGCGGTGAGCCCCGTCCGAGACCTCCGTTCCCGGCTGAAAAGGGACTCTTCCAGAAGCCCACTATCCTCAACAACGTTGAGACATACGCTAATATCCCGCAGATCATCCTCAACGGCGCTGAGTGGTTCGCTTCCATGGGTACTGAGAAGTCCAAGGGCACCAAGGTATTCGCTCTCGGCGGAAAGATCAAGAACACAGGTCTCGTTGAGATCCCGATGGGTACCACTCTCCGCGAAGTTATCGAGGAGATCGGCGGCGGTATCCCGAACGGCAAGAAGTTCAAGGCTGCTCAGACAGGCGGTCCTTCCGGCGGATGTATCCCGGCTGAGCACTTCGACATCCCGATCGACTACGATAACCTCATCAGCATCGGCTCCATGATGGGCTCCGGCGGACTCATCGTTATGGACGAGGACAACTGTATGGTAGATATCGCCAAGTTCTTCCTCGAGTTCACTGTTGACGAGTCCTGCGGTAAGTGCACTCCCTGCCGTATCGGCACTAAGAGAATGTTGGAGATACTCGACAAGATCACCAAGGGCAAGGGTACTCTCGAGGATCTCGACAAGCTCGAGGAGCTCGCTTACCACGTTAAGTCCAATTCTCTCTGCGGTCTCGGTCAGACTGCTCCGAACCCTGTTCTCTCCACTCTCAAGTGCTTCAGAGACGAGTACATCGCTCACGTTGTGGACAAGAAGTGCCCCGCTGGCGTATGTAAGGATCTGCTCAGCTTTGAGATCACAAAGGATAGCTGTATCGGCTGCGGTATGTGCGCTAAGCAGTGCCCCGCAGGCGCGATCACAAGAACAGATTACATCGCTCCCGGCAAGAAGCTCGCCGCTATGGAGATCGACAAGAGCAAGTGCGTAAAGTGCGGCGCTTGTATCGCAACATGTAAGTTCAAGGCTATCGTCAAGAAATAAACGGAGGAATAGAAATGGCTGATTTAACAGTAAAAATCAACGGTATGGAAATGACCGTACCTGCCGGCACTACCGTGCTTGAGGCTGCTCACATGGCAGGTATCGAGATTCCTACTCTTTGCTATATGAAGGAGATCAACGAGATCGGCGCCTGCCGTATCTGCGTTACTGAGGTAAACGAGGGCAGAGGCTTCCGTCTCGTTGCTGCGTGCGTTTATCCCTGCTCCAACAACATGGAGATCCTTACAAGCTCTCCCAAGGTAATCGCTGCAAGAAAGAAGACCCTTGAGCTCATTCTTTCCGATCACGACAGAAAGTGCCTCTCCTGCGTAAGAAGCGGCAACTGCGAGCTCCAGAAGCTCTGCAAGGACTACGGTATCGACGACGCTTCTCTCTACGACGGCGTCAAGAACGAGTACGAGATAGATGATTCCGCTGCTCATATGTACCGCGATAACAACAAGTGTATCCTCTGCCGCCGCTGCGTTGCAGTATGTGCTAAGACTCAGGGTATCGGCGTTATCGGTGCTAACGAGAGAGGCTTCAAGACCTACATCGGCTCTGCTTTCGACATGGGTCTCGGTGAGACAAGCTGCGTATCCTGCGGTCAGTGTATCGCTGTATGTCCCGTTGGAGCTATCTCCGAGAAGGACTACACCAAGGAGGTTCTCGCTGCTATCGCTGATCCCGAGAAGACCGTTCTCGTTCAGACAGCTCCTGCTGTTCGTGCAGGTCTTGCTGAGTGCTTCGGCAACCCGATCGGCACTAACGCTGAGGGCAGAATGGCTGCGGCTCTCCGCAGACTCGGCTTCGATAAGGTATTCGACACCGACTTCTCCGCTGACCTCACTATCATGGAAGAGGCTACTGAGTTCCTCGACAGAGTTCAGAACGGCGGCGTTCTCCCGATGATAACTTCCTGCTCGCCCGGCTGGATCAAGTTCTGCGAGCACTACTACCCCGAGATGATCCCACACCTTTCGACCTGCAAGTCGCCTCAGCAGATGTTCGGTGCTACAGCTAAGACATACTACGCTGAGAAGATGGGCATTGATCCCAAGAACATCGTTATGGTTTCTATCATGCCGTGTACTGCTAAGAAGTTCGAGATCGGCAGACCCGACCAGAGCGCTGCCGGCGTTCCCGATGTTGATTTCGCACTCACTACCCGTGAGCTCGGCAGAATGATCGAGCGCGCTGGTATCAACTTCAATGCTCTCCCCGAGGAGAAGTTCGACGATCCGCTCGGTCTCTCCACAGGTGCAGGCGTTATCTTCGGCGCTACAGGCGGCGTTATGGAGGCTGCTCTCCGTACTGCTGTTTACACGCTCACAGGCAATGAGGTAACTGATCTTCCTGAGGTACGCGGTACTGAGGGTATCAAGGAGGCTACCTACAATGTCGGCGGTATGGACGTCAAGGTCTGCGTTGCAAGCGGACTGTCCAACGCTCGCGAGGTGCTCGAGAAGGTAAAGCGCGGCGAGGCAGATTATCAGTTCATCGAGATCATGGCTTGTCCCGGCGGCTGCGTAAACGGCGGCGGTCAGCCTCAGGTTCCGATGGGCGTAAGAAACTTCGTTGACATCAGGGCTGAGAGAGCCAAGGTGCTCTACAACCTCGATAAGTCGATGCCGCTCCGTCAGTCACACCACAACCCCGCTGTTAAGGCACTCTACGATGAGTACCTGGAGAAGCCCGGCAGCCACAAGGCTCACGAGATCCTCCACACTTCTTACGTTAAGAGAAGCGTTAACTAATGTTTTAAAAAGTCCGGTACGATCAGTACCGGACTTTTTTCGTTTTGTAGGGGCGGGCGCCCTTGCCCGACCTCGCGGGCTACGCGCCGACCGTCGCCGGTCGCAGAGCAGATAATTCGACGCAGCAACAAGGGGACGCCTTCTCTTGTGAGGCGCCCTCCGGTTCTCGTGGGGCGCTGCCCCACACCCCGCCAAAGGGTCAGTTGACCCTTTGGAATCCCATTATAAAATACAAAGGACGACCATGACCGGTCGTCCTTAATAGTAATGTTCTATATGCGATGTACAAGTATCGTCCTCAATGAGAGTGAGTGCGCGCAGCAAGCGGCAACGTGTCCGCCCGCGGGGGCGTCCCTGCCTTACCAGACTTTGTAACCCTCGTGGTTGATCTTGTAGGACGTGCCAGGTACATACAGCTCGCTGGGCTGATGTCCCTTATCGTGCGCCTTTCTCAGCTCGCGGAACGCTACGCTGTTCGTCACGATACGCTTAACGTGCTCCTCCGGGGGATTCTTCGAGAGAAATTCGAGCAGCGCCTGCTGGATATAGAAGTACGAGCGAAGCTGCGTCTTCTTGAACTCTATGCTCGAGTCATCTTCGAGAAGGAACAGACTGTCGCCCTCCTTGTAGCCAAGTGTAAGCTTCGCCAGTATCTCAGGGATAAATATGCGTACCTCTGCTGCAAGATCCTTGTCCCCGGTTATCTCCTCGACTGCCTTGGTCATCTCATCGTAGTCCTCTTTGGAATTGATGTTTGCCATCATCTCGATAGCCTTCTGCGCTGCCTGAACTACTGTATCCTTCTTGAACGGGCACTGGTCGTCCTCACGCTGAACGAAGATAGCGTACTGCTTCTCGCTCACGAAGCTCTCCGTTTCTTCCCATGTGTCGATGTACTGAGAGAGCGGCTTGGAAAGCTCTGAGCAGACTGAGCCGTTCACGCGGACCTCGATGATCTTCTTTTCCTTCATCTTTGCAAGATATATGCGAACCCAGTAGTACTTCTTCGAGCCGAGGTACTTGGGCAGCTCTGCCTTGATGTAGTTCACAAGCATTGTGGGCTGCTTGTCCTTGACTCCGATACGGACTATCGACTGAGCGTACATATCAAAATCATAGTGCTGCATGAGATAGTTGACCGATATGTGGATCGGGTTCTTCTTCGTTATGGACTGGTCGAGTGGGTGCCATACGCCGCCGAAGAATATCTCGACGGACATCTTTGCCGCCTCCTCGAAGGTCTTGCCCTGCGAGTCAACGGGATCGATGAGTGGCTCGTCGAAGTCGTCGTGCTTGACGATGTAGATCATAGAAAGGAGCTTGACTTCATCGCGCTCCTCATATCTACCGACCTGAACGTCGATCGTGAAGCCTCTCGGCATGATAATGCAGTCGTCGTAGAGCGTGCCGTTCGGGAATTTCTCCGTCAGTTCCTTCAGTACGAGCTGCTTGAGCTCCGCGCCCTGATCCTTCACTGAATTTATCTCGTCAGTCTGCTGATTTTTTTTCTTGAAAAGCGCCATTGTTAATTTCTCCTTGTGTGTTTAGATTTGTATAAATATATGCTTTGCATAATGTTACCGTGTCAGCTTTACTGCTGCCCAGCCTTCCTTGACGTTAGCCTCGGGCGAGCGGAAGCCCACTCCCTCGAGCGCGCTCACTACCTCGTCCATGCGCTCCTCGATGATGCCGGAAACTATAAGTGTTCCGCCGTCTCTGAGGTAGCGGACGAAATAGTCCTTCATCGCGATCAGTACGTCCGCGACGATGTTAGCCGTGATGACGTCGTACTTAGAGTCGATGATGTCTGCGAGCTTCGCGTCGGTGAGGATATTGCCATAATATGCTGTGTACTTTTCGGGCGGGATATGGTTCTTTGCAGCGTTCTCGCGTGCAGTTGCAGCAGCGTTCTCCTCGATGTCCACAGCAACAGCACCGGAAGCTCCGAGGAGCACCGCTCCTATCGAGAGTATGCCGCTGCCGCAGCCCATGTCGAGCACCCTGTCCCCTGCTCTCAGGCTCTTTTCAAGCAGCTCCAGACACAGACGTGTCGTGTGGTGCTGTCCCGTGCCGAAGCTCGAGGCGGGGTCTATCTCCAGTATTATACGGTCATCGTCGGAGTCGTATTCCTCCCACGATGGCTTGATGACGAGCTTCTCGCCTACCTTCAGCGGCTTGAAATACTGCTTCCAGTTGTTTGCCCAGTCCTCCTCGCGTATGCTTGAAAGCTCTGCGACGAGCCTGCCGTACTCTCCCGATGTGTCGTAAGCCTTCATTTCGGCAAGCATTGACCTTATCGACGCGAGCATATCCGCGCCCTGCTCGTTGCCGGGCAGATAGACGGTCACGGTCGTCTCGCACTCGGAGAGACCGAGCAGATCCTCGTCGATGTAGTCCCACTGACCGTTCTTATTGCCGAGGAATTCGTTGAAATCCTCAGCGTCCTTGATGACGAAGCCCTTGATACCTATGTCCATGAGCTTCGCGCACAGCAGTTCAATCCCTGCCGTGGCTGTGTAGATGTTGACCTCAGTCCATTCCATTCGGGGAACCTCCGTTTATTTGCATATGAGCTGCAGATAGCTCATGACGTCTGCTGTATTCACAGCGCCGTCGCCGTTTATGTCGGCAGCGGATATCTCGCAGCTGCGCAGTACGGAAACTCCGTACGGCAGGTATGTAAGGCTCTTGAAGTACTCATTGAGCAGTGCGAGATCATAGCAGTCGATAGAACCGTCGCCGTTTATGTCGCCGGCGGTGAGCACAGGCTCAGCGCCAGTGTAAGTGAGCTTGGTGATGTCTATCCACACGGGAGCGCCGTTTATCTTGACGAGTCCCCTGCCGTCAGAGACCTGGAGCACAGAGACGATGTTTCCGCTGCGCAGCTCGGCCATCAGCTCTGCGTCCTCGCTGTCGGAGACATAGATACTGAGCGGCTCGAAGCCTGTGTAGCAATACTCGCCGAGCTCGTAGGTGTCGTCAGGAGCGGCAGTAACTGTGGTAGTAGTCGTAACGGGCTCAGTTGTGACGGGAGCCGTGGTAGTCGTTGTTACTTCGGTGACTGTTGTTGTAGTCTCCTCGGCTGAGCCGGGAGCTGTGAATGCCGGGGGCGGGTTCTTTCCGGTGAAGACCTCGTATTCAAGTATGCCGGAATTGTCGTATGCGTCGAACAGGAGCACGTCGTCCTTCGCGGGGTCGATCATGTAGACGTCGTTCCCAACAACGCCCTCAACGAATACCCAGTGCCAGTTGACGTTGACGATGACATAGTAGCCCGCGTCCATGCGTGCCTTGATCTCAGCAGCCTTGCCAGCCTGATCCGAGCTCTTGAACTGAGTGTAGTCCACAACACGGACATCAGGCAGCACCTGAGTGATCGTTGCCCAGCTCGCGATAGCTCCGCCTGAGGTGAAGCCGCCGAGTGCACTCATTGAATTAGCGAATGTGCCGGGGTTAAATGTCTCGGGGTCCTTCTCGCCTGAATGTACCGCGAGTATCGCGATAGACGTTACCAGACAGCCCGACTTCGCTATGGTGGAGCCGCCTATCGGTACATTTCCCCAGCGCGGGTCCATCTGGCTCCAGAGGTGGTAATCCTCCTCGGCGCGGACAGAGGGCGACGTTGTTGATATCCCTGTCAGCGCTGCCATGAATGTCAGCAGTGCAAGGATAACGCTTAGCAAACTTTTTCTGATACTGTGCATTTTGATTACCTCCAATGCTGATCCGGTCCTTCCTCCGGATCATTGTCATGGCGGCGTGCCGACACATTCTGTAAAGCTCGTCTTTATTTCTGTGTCAGCGCACCAGAGTTTGTTGCGCGTCTCTTTTTTCTTCTGTTCTGTCGGTAAGCGGTGAAAGCCGCTTCGTATATCTGTACAGCTGCGTCCCTCTCGTCTGATGTGAGGTCGGCGCCGCCGTATTCAGCCTTGTCGAACAAGACTGCGAGCGGGAGTATATCCGCTCCCGAGAATGCCGCGACAGCCTGTGCAGCCTCGCGGGAGGTGTTTCCCCTCTCAACGCCGTACAGCCTGCACAGTCTGTGCATCGCCGAGCGGACTGCTCTGCCGGGCTCTCTGCGGCGCATGAGCATGAGGAATATCTTGTGCGAAATGATCGGATAGAGCAGTATGCCGAGCAGCAGCAGGACTGCCATTGCGAACATCACTGCGCCTGCCCTTGTGAGGAGCTTCGTCGCGGTGCCGGTGGTCTGCTGTGGGATATAGTCTGTTACAGTCGGCTCGAACGACATCCAGCCCGCTCCCCTGATATACAGTTCGGGGTAGGCGTGGGCGTCTGCGACCATGACGACCATGTTTGTGCCGAGCTTCTCGTTCTTGTACTCGCGGCTCATGTTGTAGCCCTCGCAGAAACGCGCGGGAATGCCTACAGACCTCGCCATGAGCACCATTGCTGTTGCGTATTCGTAGCAGACACCGCGCTTTGACTCAAAGAGAAAGGTCTCGGCATTGGCATTGCTGCCCTTGACATACGCTGGATCGTAGCTGAAGCCGCTCGAATAGAACCAGCTCTCGAGCGCCTTGGCTTTTTCATAGTCGGTACCGCAGTCCTGAGTTATCTCCTCGGCGAGGGCACGTATGCGCTCGCTGCCGTAATAGTTCAGGAGGACGTCGGAGTAGTCGGTGCGGTACTTTATATCGCGGTCGAGCGCTCTGCAAAGAGTTCCGAGGTAGTCCCTGTCCTTTTTGGGAGAGGAATCATACTCCTCATTGAGGACTTCAAGCGCGTCCTCGAGGATATCCCCGTAATCCTCGCGGCAGAGTGCCTCAGCCGCAGTACGGTTCTCGCGGTCCGAGAAGAACTCGTCCGCGCTGTATGTAAAGGTAAAGGTGTCTGTGCTTTTGAAGTAACCGTCTGTGCAGTAGATCAGCCCGGAGTTTATCAGGGCTATCTCCTCGTCGGAGGTGGAATCGTCGAGCGACACAGCGAACTGCGGCGCCGGGGCGAACTGAGCCTCGGAGGAGACGCCTCGTATGGTCATCTCACGCTGCTCGGGATAGTCTATAATGAATCCGGCGATGTCGGAGATGTCATACTCCTCCGCGAAGTCATCGCTGCGGTATGCTGCCTCAGAAACGGCTTCGAGAACGCTCCCGACTGGGAACATCTCCACCGGGTAGGAGGTATATCTGCTGACATACTTTGAATCGGAGTCGCGGGCTGTCCACGAATCAGTGGTCAGGCTGTACTCGGAGTAGGAGGCGGTTTTCAGCCTCAGGGGCTCCTGTGCGCTGACAAAATAGACAGGGACCTCACTGTTGTTATTGCGGAAATTGTCGTTGGAGGTAGTGTCGCGGAAGACATTCAGCATCGCTATAAGGCGGTCTGTGTACTTATCCGCGTCGATGAGCTGCTCGAGGTAGGTTCGGTCAGCCTCGACCTCCGGCTTCGGCACCACTGCCGCTGCCACTGCGAAAACGATCGCGTATGCCGCGACGGTCCTCCATGTCTCTGTATGCTCTATGACCCTGATCTCGCCGGTCTCGTTGAGGGTCCTGTAGCGCACCATGAGGAGGATATATCCCACGGCTATCAGTATGATGAAGAGCGTGGGCATCTTCTCGTATTCCTTACCGTAAAGCTCGAAAGGCACCATGACTATCAGGAAGTTCATGAACAGCCTGTAGCGCACTCGGGTAAAGTAGTACACGACGGACATCATGAACATCACGAAGAAGATGTACACCGAGAAGGTGTACCAAAGGTTGAAGTCCATGGCGTCCTGCGGGGTCAGGAACCATACCATCCACGAGAGCGGGTAGTTAAGGTGACCAATCTCCGCACACTGTCCCGACAGCCACATCGCTGCGGCGAATACTGCCACATATATGACGCCGCCGATGAGATTGTGCTTCTGCATGAAGTCGAACAGCCTGAACAGCACGACTCCCGCGATGAGCGTCACGAGCCCGTACACAAAGGTCATGCTGCTGTGGTAGTGGTGCATTATAGCCATGACCATAAGTGTCGTGTAGAGCAGTATCGGGTCGAAGAATATGCCGGCGAGCCTTTCGGCACGCTTTTTGTTAGTTTCCTTCATATCTATACCAGTTTGAGATCGTTGTCGTCGTCAAGATACCAGAGCTTAGCGCCGGAGGTATTCGGCGTTGCGGGAGATGTACCGATGACAGTGATAGTATCCGGGCTCCCGGAGCGTTCACGCAGCGCGGCGATATCCGCACCGGCGTCGGTCGTTGCGATGACGCAGGCTACCGCGGAATCTGACCGCAGGAGCTCCGTGTGTTTGTCCGATAACACCTTCACAGCGAGCACCCTCAGCAGGAGCTGTGCAGGCTGGTCGGGGTTCTCCACGCTCTCCTCGGCGGTCTCGCCACGGGAGTCGCGGTATATGAAATTGCAGGCTATCCCCTGCTTTACGAGAAGCGTGAGCAGTCCGAACACTGAGCGCAGCAGCTTTTCTTCGTCGGGAAGAGCCTTTGACAGGTCTGCTCCGCTCTTGCGGTAGAGGTCGAGCACTACTGACGGCTGGACCGATGAGGCTGCCTCGTCAAGACGTACCATGAGCTTGTCCCGCTTGGAGGAGAGCTTCCAGTTGATGCGCTTGAGCGGGTCGCCCTGGACGTATTCCCTGTGCTCGTAGCCGGGAGCAGTGTTGGCACTGAAGAGCATAGAAGTCTCTTCGTCAGCTTCGTTGTCGCTCGTGAGGACTATGTCCGCGATATTGCGGAAGAGCTCGTTTGAGGACTTGATATCGGGTATATCAGGTATAACACCAACCGATGCAGGCTGCGGGAGCGGTGTCTTTATCCTGAACCGCATGAATCCGAGGAAGCCGCAGACGTACACCTGCGAGAGCCCTACGGAGCCGTTGCCGCCGGTCTGCGCCGGGACGGTGTAGTTGAATTCTTTTTTCTGCGCGCCGAACAGAGCAAAGCGGTACGACGCTGCCGTCTGTCCGAATACCTCAGAGGCGGACGGCACTATCTCGAGTATCGCGACCGGGAGCGCACCAGACTTCTCAACGGTAACGGTGACTTTGAGATCGCTGCCCTTGTTAACATATGCGTCGCAGCGGAAACTCAGCTTCACGCGATCCCGCGACCACAGCACGAGCAGCAGCGACACGAGCGGCGAAAGTACGAGAAATGCGAGCAGTATCATGCCCATTTCGCCGTCAACGTAGAATGTGAAGATGTACAGCAGGAATACGACGGCGAGCACCGACAAAGCGGTCTTGAACCACTTCATGGTCAGCTCATCGCCGGGACTTCACAGTCCGCGAGGATGCTCCTGATGTAGCCCTCAGATGTGCCGAAGGCTGTTTTGCCCTGCGGCGAGAGGATAACTCTGTGCGCGAGCACCGGCACTGCAACGGCTTTGACGTCGTCGGGAGTGACGTATTCGCGCTCGTAGATGTATGCAAAAGCCTTGGCGGCTTTGTACAGCGAGATGCTTCCGCGCGGGCTGACTCCGAGGACGGTGTTCCTGTCGCCGCGCGTCATGGAAACTAAGCTTACGATGTAGTCCTTCACCTGATCGGAGACGCGGACCTGACGTACCTCCGCCTGCATAGCGGTGATGTCGTCAACGGTCATCGCGGGCTCTGTGATGAATTCAATGGGATTGTGCATTTCGGTGCGCTCGAGGATAGACTTCTCCTCGCCCTCAGACGGGTAACCCATTGAGAGCTTCATGAAGAAGCGGTCCATCTGCGCTTCGGGGAGATGGAAGGTACCATAGGTCTCTACGGGGTTCTGCGTTGCCATAACGAGGAAGGGCTTGGGGAGGACGTGGGTCTCGCCGTCGAGGCTTATCTGGCGCTCCTCCATAGCCTCAAGCAGGGCTGACTGCACCTTCGGCGAAGCACGGTTTATCTCGTCTGCGAGGAGGAAGTTGCAGATGACTGCGCCCTCACGATAGACGAATTCGCCGGACTTCGAGTCGAGCATGGTAAAGCCTGAGATATCAGAGGGCATGACGTCGGGAGTGAGCTGGATACGCTTGAAGCTACCGCCGATAGATCGCGCAAGTGCTGTGATGAGCTGCGTCTTGCCAACTCCGGGGACGTCCTCGAGAAGGACATGGCCCTCGCAGAGCAGCGCCGCGATGAGCTTGAGTACTGTATCTTCCTTGCCGACTATGACCTTGCCGACCGAATCTGCAAGTCTGCTGATGTTATGGTTCATATATTACCTCACTGAATCGTATAATAGTCCATTTAAACACATTATAACACATATGCACAAAAAATGCAACCTTTAGAGCCGAAATTTTCTTTGAATTTTCACATAAGGTGCGGAAAATGTCCCTTTAGTAAAAAAAGAACGCACCGGGGCTGCCGGTGCGTCCATGCATTTTCAGTTATTTAAGAAGCTCTCTGAGCTTAGCATCGTACTCATCCTGAGTTATCTCGCCGGTATTCAGCTTTGCACGAAGCTGCTTGAGCTCGTCTGCGGAGCCCATGTCATTCATGTCCTGCTGGACCTGAGCAGACGGGAGCGGATAAGCGTCACTGCTGCCGGTGGAGTTGTCGGACGTATCGTCGAAGGATGTGAAATCGTCCTTCGGGCGGCGCGAGCCCTTGATAAGTCTGAAGATCAGGTATGCTCCGAGTGCGATAAGTGCGAAGCCGATAAGCGTGAGCACGAGTGCCAGAGATGTGATCTTGCCGTCAACGATACGCTTATCAGCGACGTCAGACAAGCTGAGCCCCTGATAATCACAGCACTCGTCACGGTACTTGATGTAATCGTCGTCAGAAGGCTGTGCGGCAAGCTTTCCGGTTATCTGGATACCGTCGGGCAAGCCATTCGAATAGTCACCGTTCTCGAAGATGATATTCCACTCATTGATAAGGCCGTCGAGCTTCGATTTGAGAGTCTTGTTCGAGGTCGAGAAAACAACGTAGTATTCGTCGTAGTCTTCATCCTCTTCCAAGTACTTCATAAGTGTATCCTCATCGAAATTCGCAACGAGGTAATAGTATGTCTCGGTCTTTCCGGTAGGGATACCGTAGTTTGTGCGGGTCTCCTCGTAGATCGCAAAGCACTCCAGAGGATAGAATATCTCGCCCTCAACTGCTGCCTTGCCCGAGAATTCGGACTGCTTGGCTGTGTTGAGATCGATCTTCTTGCCGCTGATGAACAGCATCGCGTCCGGCATGAATGCGAACAGCATGATTATGCCGATAAGCAGCGGCATAAGTGAAAATGATAATTTTTTGTTTTTCATGATATTTCTCCAATAATTCCTTTATTATACAAAAGCAGTCCGCAGCTATCCCGCGGACTGCCTTATATCCCCTATTACTTGATCATCTTTGCGATCTCGTCAGCAAGGTTATCTTCCTTCTTCTCGATACCCTCGCCGCGCTCGTAGCGAACAACGTCAACTACCTTGATAGTGCCGCCGAGCTTCTTAGCCTCAGCGTCAACATAGCCCTGAACTGTGAGCTTGTCGTCCTTGACGAAAGCCTGCTCGAGGAGGCAGTTCTCGCTGTAGTACTTGCCTACCTTGCCCTCTACGATCTTTACTCTTACCTGCTCGGGCTTGTTAGCCATCTTAGGATCCTCGGACATCTGAGCGAGCATGATCTCCTTCTCCTTCTCAAGCACCTCAGCGGGTACCTGCTCACGGCAGAGGTACGGAGCATTAAGAGCTGCGGACTGCATAGCAACGTCCTTACCAATAGCTGCTACCTGATCTGCGGAGAGGTCAGTGTCGAGCTTTACCATAACGCCGATGCTGCCGCCGTTGTGGATATAGGAAGCGAGCTTGCCCTCGAATCTTACGAAACGACGGATAACGATGTTCTCGCGGATCTTCATGCCTGCGAGCTCTGTGAGAGCCTCGCCTACTGTGCCTGTGCCGCCTACGAGCTTCTCGTTCTTGAGAGCCTCAACGTCAGCGGGGTTTGTAGCGATGATAGTCTTTGCAACAGCGTCAACGAAGTTTCTGATGTCGTCTGTGTTAGCAGCGAAGTCTGTCTCGGTGTTAACCTCGAGGAGAACGCCCTTGTCGCCGTCAACGATAGCAGCAACTACGCCCTCAGCAGCAGCTCTGCCGCTCTTCTTAGCCTGTGTAGCGAGTCCTTTTTCTCTGAGGAACTCGATAGCCTTGTCCATATCGCCGTCATTTTCCTCAAGAGCCTTCTTGCAGTCCATCATGCCTACGCCTGTGGACTTCATAAGCTCCTTTATCTCTGCAACGGAAACCTTACCCATTGTGATTACCTCCTGATAATTATTTAAAACGTTTCGTTATAAAACTGTAGGGGCTGGTGTCCCCGACAGCCCGCACAATGTCAGGGACGTCGAGGACACCGTCCCCTACATCAGATACTTGATTTAAGATTATTCAGCAGCTTCCTCAGCAGCAGCCTCCTCAGCGGGAGCCTCCTGTGCCTCAACTGCGTCGCCGCCCTGTCTGCCCTCGATGATAGCATTAGCAACAGTGCCTGCGATGAGCTTTACTGCTCTGATAGCGTCGTCGTTGCCGGGGATAACGTAGTCTACCTCGTCCGGATCGCAGTTCGTATCAACGATAGCAACGATCGGGATATTGAGCTTCTTAGCCTCAGCTACAGCGATCTTCTCCTTGCGGGGGTCGTCGATAAAGAGAGCTGCGGTGAGCTTCTTCATGTTCTTGATACC
>JAEEGL017368298.1_pt1 | contig 61877 bp, 36 predicted proteins | sample 9134231 | NCBI WGS metagenome assembly JAEEGL01 (sample SAMN16246548, study PRJNA631951) | gut metagenome | biome: gut microbiome; feature: rumen; material: fiber-attached | host: Bos | place: Iran: Karaj | collected 2018-10
ATGGTATTAGTTTTGGTGCCTATAGTCTCACTGATTCGGCTTTTAATATGTTGGGGGCATAGAGACTGGCATAAGCAATGCCCCGGTTTATTACTTTCTTTCCCTTATAGAGCAGCGACAGACGGAAATCTATCACAGGGGGGGGTATTTTTTATCTACCACCCCGTGGAGAACCGCCTGGAGCACCAGAACCGCCACCGGATGCACCGGCACCTGCGGCGCCACCCTGTGATGCGCCTGCGGCGCCGCACATACCACCCTGCATGCCTCCACTCTGTCCGAGTCCGAGATAGGTGGTCGATTGCGTCACTCCTTGCTTGAGCATCTGTTTCATCAGCGTGTTGCCATGCTGCTGCCAAACGGTCTTGAGATATTCTCCTGCCAGACTGCCCTTGCGTTGCATCTTCCTCAACTGTTTGTAGTCCTTATACCAGTCCTTCATCTTCTTGTTGCGTTCCTCGTCATTGTTCCATTGGCACGACTCACGCAACTTCACCTTCACGTTGTATTCGCCCGTTCCCCACATTCTCTTCTCGGCAAGGGGCATATACGACCGTGGCACAACGAAACAGTCGCCCTCCACATTGACGAAGGTGGTGTCTGTATTGAGCCTTGCTTTGCGATTGGCCTCTATCTGCCTGCGTGAATAAATAAATGTGTCGGTCTCGCGGTCGATATTCACCGTGAGCCTGAAGCGGCCCAGTTCCACATTGTTCATCACCATCACCGCCTCATTAATCCACGACGACGACAGCACCATCTCCATTCCCACGGTGAGGTTGCGGCGCTCATCGAAAGAGAAACGATTGTCGCGTTCCGACTCACTGGCGGTGCGGGCATCAATGCCATTGGCCTGAAGGTTGGGCAGGTGACAGGCATAGGGATGAAATATCATCGTATCGAGCACCAAGTAAAACTTGCTGTGGTTGAACATATGGTCGAGTCGTGTGGTGTCGATATGACATGAGAGATAGAGCACTTCCTGACCGTTGCGCATGGCACGAAGCGAGATGCCGTCAAAATTGATGTTCGACGGGTCGAGGGCACCATTCTCCGACTTCTCGGTGTAGAAGTCGTTGAGTCCCTTCACCGACGAAATGCTATCGGTGTAGTTGCACTCGTTCTGTATCATCGCATACCACTTCTGGCGTTGGTTCTTTTTATATTGTATCAGGTTCATGGTTTCTGTCACTACGACATCCACCAAACCGGAAACGCCACCGCTGAGCATCGACATCCCAATGTCCTTGAACACGCCTCGGGTATTTCCACCACTCGCCTTGATTTTATCAGCAGCCTCCGTGATTCGGTTTCGGGTCTGGACATCCATGGTGTTGATGTTTACCACCAACGACTCATCGGCACCACCTATGCCCCTAGGTGCGCCTCCTCCTGGACGTGCTCCTCCCTGGCCTCTTCCTGCCGGTTGGGCACAGACCATGCCTACGGACATTATCATCACCAGAGCAGCAAATAATTGTTTTTTCTTCATTATGATTACATTATGGTTAGTATCGTCTTGCGTCATCAATCCAAAGCATCGATGAGAATAAAGGCATCGACATATCTCGGATCACTGAAATCTTCACCGGCATACATCTCCTCGGTAAGAGTGACGGGATTGAACCGTTTCACCCGCTCCTGGTCGTCTTCCATCTTTGTGGAGAGTAACGCCTGACGAGCCCCGTAGAATGCCTGGTGAATGGTCTGCCCCTTGGCGAGCAGGTCGTGTAGCGCTACCATGAACATCGTGGCGGCCTCGTCGTCAATATCCCACAGCGTAGCAACGATGGCTCCCACGCCAGCATTCTTCAGTCCGCGCTGTATGCCATATACGCCATCCGAGGTGACATAGCCGAGGGCTGTCTCGCAGCAAGCCAGTACGAAGAGTTGCACACGACTCATGTCGAGTCCCGACATCTCCCTTGCCGAGAGCACACCATCCTGATTTTCCCTATCATATTGGGGACTGTCGACGGCTGTCTGCACGCCTGCCAACGCCAAGAAGCACTGCGAGAGAGACTCGTCGGATAGGCAAGGCTTCAGGTCGGTACCCTGAGGAGTCTTGGCTGCGGTGAACACCCCATGTGTGGAGATGTGCAGAATGGGGAACTGGCTGCACAATGTCCTGAAACTTCCCTCTGTGACGGCTTCTCCCAAGAGCAGTCTGTCAGCCCCGCTTTTTCGGTGGTCGTGGATTTCCTGTACTTCCCTGCCCGAGTTCTTCAGATAGTCGAAATGTAAGCCTCGGGCATTGTCGTATGCCCGCGTGTCATTGCCTTGTGAGGCACCTGTCACTTGAGTGGCATAAACCACACCACCAAGGATCAACGCGCTGGCACCCTTTGCCGTCGGGCTATCGTCCATCAGCCTCCGGGTGGAGGTCAGTCTATAGAACGAGAGGTTCTTCAGGTTCTGGGGCAGGATATACTCCACGGCTATCTGATGCATATAGCCATCGGGGGCGAAATACACCTTCTTGGCCTTTCCCATGGCATCTATGAGTTGGCTGTTCCATATCAGCGAAGCCAACGCGGTGTCGTTGTAGAGTTCGTTCTTCTTCTTTCCTTCTGTGACATACAACCTTTCACTCACCGTGAAAGTCCCAGTGCTCTTGGCAGCCAATTCTTCGGGAGCCATCATGCGTACAAAACGGGGTTGGCCGGTCTTTCCCAGCACGAGGGCGCCCATGTGCTGCGCCCCACCTTTCTCATACTGTACGAACTCGATGGCGCAACCGTCGGCGGGCAACCGCTGCTGAATCTGCTGCCAGGTATAGTTGAGCGACTGTTTTCCCCCACCGTCACGGTTGAGTTGCAACAGCAGTCCCTTGGCAAAGAGGGTCACGTCGTAGAGGAAAGCGGGGTCGGTGTCTTCCAGTCGGTAACAGTCGGTGACAAACGGCCGGATGTTCATCCAGTATTGCTCACGCTGACCAGAGTCCATGCCGGAAAAGTTGGCAAGAGCGTCAGTTCTCTTGATGGCGAAATAGCGTTTGTAGCAATCGAGCGCCTGCGAAATGCTGGCATTAGTATCGCCACCCTCTATTTGCAACATAATGATTTTCGCCTTTCGGCGCAGCAACTCGCCGTAGCGCTCGGAGTCAGTGTCCTTAAACTCCTCGATGAGTTCATCAATCAACAGCAGTGCTGAATCACACTTTTCTACTCTGGCATAACACATTGCCAAACCAGCAGTGGCTTGAAAATAGACGTTGAATGAATCAGGCCTTTCTGGGTTGTACCAATTGCGTGCCCGCTTCTCGGCCTCTTGCATTTCCTCTAGAGCACTATCAAACTTTCTTTGTCTCTTTCCTGCATCGGTCTCCTGACAGGCCTGTTTGTAATAGAGTTGTGAAAGTTCCATGTGCAATACACACTGGTTGAAATTCGCCTCAAGGAAGGGATGTTCATCTGACTCTGCATATTCAAGTGCCTCCATAAAACTACTTGCTGCCAACCCGAAAGACGTCTTGTCGTAGTCGGCATTATCATAATGATAGTCGCCCTCGAGTTTCCGCACATATTGCATGAGGCTGTCGGCTGTCTCCTGCGACAGTTTTCCTGCTTCCACTCTTGCATCGATGGCACTCTCCATCTGCTCATAGCAACTCTTCGTTGTCAGGCGGTCGCTCTTCAGATAGGCAGCCTGCCCTTGCTTATACAGCATATCTACATACTGACGGAAAGCATCGTTATTCATCTGTGCCACATCCTGTGCTGCCGACGGGAGTACACCCAACAGCAAGAATGCCATCATCCACATCATATGATTTATACTCGTTTTCATGGTCGTTATGATTATCGTTTTCATTTTCGTGTGTTGTGGTTGAGGATAACAACTGCCATGTCGGCACCAGAATCATTCTTTATTTCAAGAGTTATCCTATCCTTGCTTTTCAGGCTGACTTTGCTGTCCACTTTGAGCACGATATTGCCATTCTCCACTTTCCCCTGTGCAATAACGGTTCCGTCTTTCGTGATTGTAGCCTTCATCTTCGAAGCGGCTTTGGCATCATAGGGCACGATAACAAATGTCTGCGCGCCCTCACGCCCTTTCATCGTATATCTTACGGTGGCGCCCGTGCGGATACCTTTCTCGATGAGTGAATAATTAAACCGTGGGTCTTCCCCGTTGAGGAAGTCGCCTTTGGTCACCATAGAGAGGTTGCCACTCTGTCCGGGAGCCTGCATGAGCAGGGTATTGAGTCGGAACCAGTTCATCTTCTTGGTGGGCCGGCACTCTCCGTTTCCCTCATCCACAAGTTCGTCCATCGGTGTCCATTCCTTGTCGGCGGCAAGTTTTATTTTCAGTTCATTGTAGGCAGCGCGTTGCTGGCTCTCTGAAGGTTGCCGCAGTGATGTCACCATCGACACCAATTGTTGCAGGTGTTTGTCTTGTGCTTTCATGGGCATCACCAGCATGAAGAGCAAGATTGCTAAGGTTATCTTTTTCATGGTCATTTGGTATTATCTATCATTTCTTCGGGCCAAACTTCATCGATACGCGACCCTGATTTACCAGTACTGTCGATGACCTGCTTGAATGCTGGTCCTTTTTTTAGGAAATTGCTGCAAGCCTCATATTGTTGGTGAGCTGTCTGGCTCACTTCACTCAGTGAAGGACGCTCTGTGGGGTCGAAGTGAAGGCATCTCTGCAGGAGTGCGCTCAACAAGGGCATCTCGCTCCGCATATAAGGCACCTTCGACTTGGCATGTTGCCCTGCCCCACCCTTTCCGTTCATGATATCACACCCCATCACCAGGTGGAAGATGGTGGCGGCAAGCGACCATACCAACGAAGCCTCATTCTTTTTGCCGCGTCGTGTCTCAGGGGCCTCGAACACCACGTCGGGCTTTTGGTCCACCAACCTGAAACTACCGTCGTCGTTGATAGCGATGGCCTTTGGAGAAACCACGACCTTGTCGTACTGCGCATCCGCCAGCAAGCCGTCGGTGATGTCGGCCATCACCCGCCATGCCGTGATTTCCTGACAGTAACCAGAGAAATCAGAGGCTGAATTAGCGTTGTTGGTATGATTGTCCATAATCATTTGGTATTATTTTGTTTCAATTTCCACCGTTCCACTTCCGACACGGGAACCGAGAGCGTACGGTTCTTATTGAGTCTGTCGTGCACGGAGATGATTCCTACGGCATAACATTCATTGCCGTTTCTTACCAGCACTGGTCCGCCAGAATATCCATGAGCAATCTCTCCATTGTGGTGGAGCACGCCATCGGGGAATCCTAAAGAATCCTGTGTAGGCAGATGCCGCAGTTCATCAGTAGACGACTCAAAATCCGCTGCCCCCACTCCCGACTCAGGGAATCCAAGTATGGTTACGGGCTTGCGTTTCTCTAGTTGCAGGATTTCCTCTTTCGATGCCAGATGGATTGCTCCTTCTGCATGTGATGCGAGGTGGGCCGGCAGCCGGAGGAAAGCGAAGTCGTCGAGCATCATGTCAGTACGACGAGGCAGTGCTGCAATGCTCCTCCAGAAATAAAGATGATCGAAGTCGCCATATTCAATCACATGGTCACGACTTTTTTCAATGTTGAAATCAGTTGAACTGAACTTTTCTATGATGAAAGAGCCCGTGGAATCGGGAATGACTACCGACAGACGGCTCACCACCATCCACTCAATACTGTCTATTTCTTCCTGATTACGGGTCTCTGCCATCAAAGCCCATTTCACGGGCAGCGACTCTATCTTGGAAGAATCGGCAGGTATCGAGTCGACATTGAGCCAGGGTTCCACGCAGTGGCGTGCTGTCACCAACAACGAATCATCGGTGATAAATGCCGTTCCCGAGACCATATATTCACAAGAATCGATGTGCAAGGTATCGCCCGTTGTCTTATTATAGGCTAAAAGAAACACCGAATCGGTCTTGATTTGCACCACCGAATTTTCAGACTTCTTAATCATTTCCTCGGTGAGCATTTTCTTCTCCATATTGTGAGACATGATTCCATACCCCACCCCAAAGAGCACCAGCGGCAGCAGCACCAGCGTGGCAATGAGCCACTTGGGGAAGGTATGTGGCACCACCACCGGTTTCGACCCATTATATTCGTCGTCGCTGCGCACACTGAACAACAGTTCCTGCTTGGACCCCTCAAAGGCGATGCGGTCGCCATCACTCAAGTGTTGCACGTAGTCCACTTCGGTGCCATTCACCCTTACCGCGTGCTCACGATAGGACGAGGTGCGTATAATCCGCCATCCCTCGCCATCATCGTTGCGGATGATTACGGCGAGCACGGCATCCTCATACTGGGTCTCATTGGCCAGCAACACCTCACACCCCTCCTGCTGACCGATACGCAAGGTGGCATCGGCATTGAACACCTGGTCGCCTGCCTTGTGCAAGGAGTCGGAATTCTCGAACCTGAGAACATAGTATTTCTTCATGTCTGTTGTTCTTTAAAGGTGTTGGCGATGAGGGGGATGCAGGCAGTGAGGTCGTAGTCGTAGATTCTCACGTCTTTCCCCGTAGCATCATTGCCCAGTTCGCTGTAAGAACAGAGGTCGAAATGCACTTTCTTCTTCTTGTATTCTTTCTTCAAGTCGACTTCCGGCTGTGGGGTATTGTCTTTACGCGCACGTTCGAAAGCCTTGATATTGTCCTCTATCTCCTTGCGCTCGCTGTCGGAGGGTGGCCTGAAACCGAGCATCAGGCGCTCCAAGGACCAGCGGTTGTGCTCCACAGCAGAGAGTTGCTCTATCTCCTCCTTGTTGAGGGCGTAGAACACGTTCCATTCTTTTTCCTTATGTCCGAGGGAGCGCATTTTCGTGGCGATGGTCATCACGTTATAGATATTCGAGTAGCGGAAACTGAAATTCTTCAGTTTTGCCCATGCCTCCTCCACTTTCTCGGCAGGCATGTCGGTGGGTGTTCCTTCATCACCATAACTGCTCTGGTAGAAGTAGTTGAGACATTTGGCCATCCGCAACAGAGGGAGCCGCACGTCGTAGCCACAATTTTCCATGCCGAAAGGATAGATGTTGGTGAAGGAGTTGGTGGCCCTCACATCATCGAAAATCTCGCTATTGCGCACATAGGTGAGCACGGGGATGTCGTTCTCATATACTTCCTTGGGCATGGCGAAAGCCTCGTCGAAGTTGAGGGCGAAGGAGTCGTAGCACAACGCGAGGGTAAGAATCTGACTCTTACTCTGTGCCCACTGCCTCAGTTTCGCCTGCATCACGGGATGGTGGAGTTCGCCTTCCACAAACTCCCACTCCACGTCAATGAAGTCCTCTCTCGACGACACATAGACGGGGTAATGGAACAGTGTGGTGGTGCAACTCTTGTCCATCGTCATGCAGCGGTAATAGGAATGGTCGAAGAGTTCCTGATGACGTTGCAGGAATGCGTTGCGCATGGCGGTGATGCCCTTACCCACGATGGTGATGCGGGTGCGCAGCGAGTGGTTGCGCACGTAGTTGGGGAAGTGTGCCACGAGAGCGGCATGCTGCGCCAGACTCTCTGCCATGTCGCCCATGCCGAAGATAACAAAGTGCACGGTCTTCTCCATGTCGGTGGTGACAGGCTCACGGTCGAGGGGTTTGTAGTGGGGGGTGGATGTGCCCACCTCGCACAACACGTTCTTCGCCCAAAGGTCGGCCATAGTGAAAGCATAGACCTCGAACTTGTCGTTGATGCCCTTGTAGAGGTCGAGTGTCTGCATGAGCCACAAGGTGACCTTGCTGTGCAACAGCATGTGGCAGAGGGGCTTACGGGTCACGCCAGGCCTCATCTCGTAGTCGGAAGCCAACTGCCGCATCGCACTGAGCATCGTGCTGTCTGTCTCGGTGGGATTTTCGCCGCATTCCAGAAACACGCCCAATTCATCATACTCGCTCACATGGGCCACATCGTTACAGGCATCAACGTGGTCGACGCTGGCGCCCATAGCCTCATACTGTGCCACGACGTTGCCGGCAAGGGGGTGCCGTCCGATGATGAGTACACGTTTGCCCTTCATATCATTCTTGAGTAGATGGTTTGTCATTCTTCACGAGTTTCCAGCCCAACTTCTTGATGAGTTTGATGGTGTTGATGGCCATCATGCGGTCGTATTCCTTCTCGCTCTCCGGCAAGATGTTGTAGGGCACTATGTCGGGGTTGTGCATCAACTGGTCGTTGCGTTCCTCACCATAAGTCCAGCCTTCTTCCACCCTCGCAGCCGCCCAAACTTCATGGGCATTCTCGGCAATGGCCTCACGCAGTTCCATCAACTCGTCTTCCACCGGCACGTTGTCAAGGCTCAGAGGCCGTGGCTGGTAACGGCGCAGGTTGTTGATGATAACAAGGTAAGACGATGCGTCGGACCAGGAACGTGTGAACTGTGCGAACTGGCAAGTGGTCTCGGGCTGTGGGTTGGCAAAATCGAGCAGGGTAAGCCGCTTCTCGTCCATGGCAATATCTTTCACAATCACGGCATGGCTACCGAGGACGGCTATCACCATCTCTCCGTTTTTGAGCGCCATGTGAATGTCGGCGAAAGAACAGTCATAGGCATGCGAGACGTAGAGCCCCCGCTCACCAGCCATCCTGCCGATGAGATAGAGAGGCACGCCTCCTTCTCTGAGCCATCCTTTTTCCCTGGCCTCTTCCATCAGTTGGTCATCACTCACCTCTACGCCCATGGCACGGAGGGCATAGCCCTCACACCGCACCACACACAGGTTGTCTACCTGGTTGCGTGCCGCCATCTGCAACATGGGATAGGGTTTCATGTCGACCACCATGGGTTTACTGAACTGTTGCTCTAACTCCTCGTCCACCTCCATGGAGAGTTCCAGGAGTTCGCGCAAATCGCTGTCGTGCTGGATGGCCTCCAGCACCTCGCGTGTTTCCTCTGCCGTGGTGTTTCCGTCAAGAAAAGCCGCGATCAACTCTTCTGGTATGTTAGTATCTCTTTTTGGCATAGTTTTTCACATCATTTAAAGCGATTTTTGTCAATGCTGCCATTGCTCGTCGCTTAAGATTGTAGATATTCGACACTTTCATGTTCATTTCCTCCGCTAAGGTACGTTCGTCTACTCCCTCAAGGATATGACGGCGAATGACATAAACATAAGTAAGATTAGACATTCTTTCCAAGAGATTCTCCACATCGGCCTTCGCTTGGGTATCGGAAGCCGACTCGTCGGAGACGTTCTGCAAGTAAGGAGACTCCGTGGAGGAATTATCTATCACTGCGTTTCTCATTTTTATTCGCATGGCGAATCTCAGGGCCACCACTTTCATCCATTGATAGAGGCTGCTGCGCCCCTCGTACTGATGCAAACGACGACCGTCGTCTTCCATGAGATACACATAAAGTTCGCTCACGAATTCCTCCAGTTCCACAGGATAGTCAAACACCTTGTTCAATATGGCAAGGAACAGCGGACGGCAGTTCACATACAGGAACTGGTGGGTCACGCCGCTGTCTTTGGCCAACAGGGCTTCAACAATCTCACTATCCGTGACATTCGAAAGGTTTGTCATAGACTGATGCTGGGTATTAGATGTGTTAGTTTCTCTATGAATCAGGAGACACCCCCTTCCCCGTCTCTCACCCGGGAAAAGGGGGATTGATTCATCATCTCGCTGATTCACTGCAAATTTAAACAAATATTTCTAAACTCACAATTTTTTACTGAAAAAAGTGGAATGTGAAAGAAGTCATTTATAATCCTTTTTATGCATCCTCTTGAACTTCTCATATGCTGAAACAGCCCTTTTGTAGAGTGCCTCGCTAACAGTCCAATCTCCATAACTCATGCCCAATATCCCTTCTCCAAGTTCATACAACTGAGGCTCACCTAACGCGAAACTATTATCCCTATTGAAGAGAATAGGCATGAGGACTATCCGCTTGCGGCTCTTCTTTGCGCTTTCTACTGTTTCCCTCAGATTGTCTTGCCCTTCGGAGAGATTCCATCCATTATACTCCAGCATCACAAAATCGCCCTCTATTCCCGCCTGACGGGCCAGACCATCCTCTTTGGTTCGGAAATGTTGGAGAGGTATTTCAGACTCTTCATCCGAATCATCAAACAGGGTACTCGAAGTGCCATCACCAAATATTCTTTGGAGAGCCATCAACTCATCAGCCGAGAAACATCCTTTTTGATAATAGGCTCGTGCATTGTATTTCATGATATAAATCAACAGCACTTCACTGAAAAGTTGGTCGCCGTCTCTCTTTACCAAAGCCATGTGTTGAGAAGAGAAATGAGGCAGTCTTATATAGCCAGTTGTATCTATCATACTGCCCATTCCGTCTTTGATGGTATTATACAGGTCTTCGTGCTGCGCCTTGCCAATCTGAACCATTTCCATATCGTGGAAAACCTTTGGCAACCGCAAGGAGTCATCGTTGAGGAAGTTGATGACATGAGAAGTATACATCACATCCGGATGCTTTCTTAACTTGGAAAAGAATTCATCGGGCTGAAGTCCATGTGGCAATTCCCTTTGGGAAAGAGAAGCCTTTGCCGGATTCTTCTTTTTATGGGTTCTCATAAACTTCTCATACGCCGAAGCAGCCCTATTGTATACTGCTTCGCTAACAGTCCAATCACTATATCTCATACCCAATGTCCCTTCACCAAATTCATACAACATAGGCTCGCCAAAACGCGCGAAACTGTCGTCTGCATCCCAGTGTATGGGCAAAAACACCATCCGCTTGGGGCTCTGTTTGGCGCTTTCTACGGTTTCCTTCAGATTTTGATGCCCATTGAAGAGATTACATCCATTCAATTCCAAAAGCGCATAACTGCCCTCCATTCCCGCTTGTCGGGCCTGCCCATCTTTGTCTGTTCGGAAAAGGAGAAGCGGGTTTTCAGACGCGCCATCTGCCCCCTCAAACAGCCACATTTTTCCTTTCTTTCCATATTTATTTTGAAGGGCCATCAGTTCATCCGACGAGAAACATCCTTTTTGATAAAGGACACGCAGATGGTCATCCATCACATAGACCAACAGCACCTCACTGTAAAGTCGTTCTCCATCTTTCTTGACCAATGCCAAATCCTCAGAATAGAATGTAGGCAACTTCACATAACCCGTGGTATCTATCATGCTGCCCATTTCATTTTTCACGCTGTTATACAGGTCCTTGCTTTGAGCCTTGCCTATATAGACCATTTCGATATCATTGAACACTTCGGGCAAATATAAACTATCCACGTTGATAAAGTTGATGGCATGCGAGGCAAACATCACATCTGGATTCTTGCTCAACTTGGAAAAGAAATCATGGGGCTTAAGGCCACTTACTAATTCCTGTTTGGAACGAACGGTTTTCGTCCTGAAGAGACGGATACCGACCGATATATCATCTATCACCAAAGAGTCTTTCGACAACGATTGTAACACCAATTCGTCTTTAAACTCAGGATAGAAAAACATTTTATCATTATAGTAATAAGACTTTCTTTTGTTGACCAAATCATTATACGATGCTATCAACTGGGGTTTCTCTTCTGGGTCGACTTTTTCCACATTTATACATGTGAGGGTCAAGTTGTCAGTTTTTCTTGGAGTGAACTTCATCATACTACCGGCCAACTCCCATTTACCTAGTAAATCCCGGTCGATTTTGAAACATGACCTATTTCCATCTATCCAGACATAACCCAAATAGGTAATGGTTCCCTCACAGGTGCCATCCTTCGCCAGTTGGAGATAGCCTTTTGGCGAATGATCACCTAACTTCTCATTGTCGAATTGCCAACGCCCACACAAGTCTTTCTCAGCAAATTGGGGAGCAGAAGCCATTAATTGGTTCACCCGACTTTCTACTTGTGGGTTCAGCGTCATGAGTTGATGGTATACCTCGTCTGAGACATTTTCAACATACCAAGAGGCGCCCAAACTCGATTCATCCGTTGTCAACGAAGTCAAGTTTTTCATATCTTTGGTAAGGAAGTAATCCACAGGAAAGTCTTTCTTCCTTAAGTTAAAGATGCTGTTAAGGCTACCGGATTCTCCATCTGGCAACAGCCACGACATGTTCCTCTTTACAAAGCATGTAGCCATAAGAACAGCAGGATCCTTGATTTGCTTGGAGTATGGTTTGTTTCTGTCTCCTCCGAACAAGTTAGGATAAGCAAAAACAACGTAATTGTTGCCTTGCCATTTCGTTTTATGCTTATCAGAAGATGTGATATAAGGATGGTCAGACCTTTCATTGTCATGAATGGCCTGCATAATCCTCGACTTCTGCTTGGCAGTAAGATAACGTATATGGGTATTGAAGCCCAATTCAGAGGGTGCTCCCTTAAGGCCCTTGATTTCCACCAATCCATATTGATTGGTTTTGGCATCCTCTATACGGAACACCACCATTCTCCTTGTCTGTTGAGCATCAAGCACAGCGTGGATAGACCAATCGCTCCTGAATTCATACACAGAAAGTGATTGTTCCAAATCATTGTAATAATCGCCATAAAGCAAAATGAGGTCGTTGTCGCGCAGCCCCAGGCGATACGCCGAACTATCGGTAACCTCTATGGTCATCGCCTTGGGGAGTTGGTTCTTGAATTTACTCCTATCTGTTATTTCGTTATTGTCCTCATCATATCTTACATACAATCCTTTTGTAACTCTTTTATAATAATAGAAGTCGTTGGAACTTTCTTTATAATCAGGTTCGTCAAACTCATCCTTTCCAATATACGAAGAAGAATCGCCTTTTGGTGTTTTGGGGTAAAGCCCTTTATACATTCTGGTTCCTATCAAACCACACCTTGTCTTTACTCCAAAGGCGTTAGAATCATATTCTGCCAAACGATGAGTGAAATCCTTGTCGAATTCAAGAATATAACTATCTATCACATTACCATGTAAATCATACTTTAAAATGCTTTTAGTCCAATTCATGGAATCCACCACGTTTATTGTTTTAAAGACTCCATCTTCTTCCGTTGGATTTCCATTCACGTCATACTCGGTTTCGACAATGGTTGTTTTACTCCCCTCATCGATGTAAGTGGTTCGTTCACATGCTCTTCCTCCACTTGTTCTAGGCTGTCCGTCATAGTAAAACCAACCGGAATAAAAGGTTCTTCCCTGATTGTCCAAGGAATCCACGCGAAATGAACTATAATCCCAATTTAATGTATAATTGGCAAATTTTTCATATCCTAATTTTGAAGATAATTCCTCCTCTCCATTTTCTATACTATATTCTTCTGTTAAGATTCGTGTTCCGTCGGCATCATAATTATAATGTCTATGACAAAGATAGCCTGGTGTAGAATTAGGCTTTTCATCCTTATCCAAGAAATAAACGTCTTGTGTCTTGCCATCAGTCGTATAAGTGTATTTTATCACTGCTGCACCAGACTTACCATAAGGTGCTAAGTTTCCATTCCTATCATACCAGCGGCTTTCAAGGGTATGGCCTTTTTCATTAAAAGTGACCACATTCTTATGGGCGCCATAATAATTTAAGTCGGTTTTTCCCCCGCTGTCCACAAACCTCAATCCTGTTTGACGTTTAAATTCATCATATTCATACAATATGGTTATCACACCTCTTTGGTAAGTGTCTGAACGTAATACAGGCATCCTCATGGGTTTCAATTCTGCATCCAAATAGGTGACAGATGCACAGGTGTGGTCTTTGTTCCATGTGTATTTCAAGCCACAGTTTCCCCAATTGTCAATCATCGGTTTGCCTAACGAATCACACGAATATTGAAGTGTACTACGGCCTACTTTGTCATACACATAAACCTCAACATCCGCGCTGTCTGAGTTCACTTTTTTCCTTCCTTTGGCATCCATGTATTCAATCACAGAATCATTACCCCATTTGTCCTCAGTAAGCATGACAAGGGTGCCATAGGTATAGGTGTTCGTGGTGTCTCTGCGCATCTCGGCAGGCAGGCCATAACAGTCTTTGTAAGAACCTATGAATTGTTGCCGACCTGTCTTATCCTTGCCAATAGGTGTTCGGGAATAAATACAAATCACGTTTTTGTCTTTGTCATAAACCCTTTCTTGAATGAGATTCTCTCCCGTGGGGTCCGCGATATACTCGAAAATACACGCCGTTTCCACTTTTTCCGCCCAGTCCTTGTTGGCAAGGGTATCGGTATCGATGGCACTCAACTTAAGGATGTAGAGACTCATATTTCCCGTCGTATAATTACCATAGCCATCTATCAATTCCATTTTCCCCCAATGGCCCTGGGCATTGCGATGGGTGAAACGGTAGGAAAAATTGCGGTGCGATGCTTGCTCCTTCGTGAGAATTCCCAAAGGGGCAGTCCACCCATGCTGTTTTATGGTAGAATGGCTATACACTGTATCAGGTAGGTTGTCCTTCCGCCTCGAAGAGACATTCGTTGTGACGCCAGTACCACCATTTCCTTCTACTGACGTCCTTTGGCGAGAGCCTGCGTTTGGCTTTGACTGAGGTGCATTTCCCCTTACGGAAGAACCGCCTCGCGCTGCAGGATGCGCATGCATACGGGCCATCTGCCCTTGACGTATGCTTTGGGCATCGGCCGCCAATAAGGCAAAAAACGACAATATGATGATAATGGTTCTTTTCATGCTGACCCTTCCTTTTCGTTGTCAATGATTGTCTTTCTCTATCAAAGTCCTACTACCTTGTACTCCCGGCAAATTGCCATTGATGGTATCGTTTGGCGCTGCCTTCCCTTTCGTAGAAGGCTGCTGACGAAGTCCCATCGTGTCGGTCTGCGTCACGACGGAATCACTACGTTCACCTTCATTTCCTGATGATGCTGGCTCTATGCGGAAACCACCTGTATGGGACCCTTTTGAAGGAGATTCATAATGAAAACTGGAATGGGAATCGCTTGGCCTTGGGGGGGTATCCGAAGAATCAGACTTCTTCTGGGGAGGCATAGGTCTCGAAGGATTCGATGATCCTGGCTTCTTACGGGGAGATATCGTAGGGCGTGTCCCTTTCGTTGAAATATCATCACGCACTCCCACTCTTGCTTGCGCGTTGACCATTACTACAGCCAACAACATCATTATGACAATAAAAAAACTTCTCATGGCGTAATATGATTATTGCTTATTGAACATCTTCCTCCCTGAGTTTCTCTCCTTGGAGATTCAGGTAGGTGGTTGATAACAAGACACCTTTGTCGTTGTATTCGTATAATATTCTATGAATGCCGGTGCTGGTGGTGTCAGGGTTGCCCTCCGCATCGAGCATCACCGCTTCCACCTCACGCCCCCAGGTATCGAGGTGGATGTCGCAACGCGTGAAAGTGCGGGTGCCATCGGCTCTCTTCGAGGGCATCTTCATCGGCACGAGGTTTCTATCGACTCTGATTTTGGAGTATTTGTTGCCACGGTCGTCGTAAATATATCGGTTGCCACAGTTTCCCCAATTGTCGTTGGCATAGTCACCCACCATATTGTGTGAGGTGACGAGAACGGTCCTGTCGTTGATGTCATACTGGTAGCGTTGCTGGTCCACGCCGTTGGAGTTGAACTTTCTTAGTCCTTCTCCATCGAGGAAATCGATGATGCTGTCGCGCCCACAACGGTCGTAAGTGATACATACCACGCTACCGTAGGTATTGTGCCCGTCCTCACGCATATCCACAGGCAGTCCCCAAGCGTCGTTGTAACTGCCCATCACCCTCCCGTCGGCATTCCTTACGGGAATGAAACTGTAGACGAGATTTCCATCCTTATCGTAAGCCCGCTCTTCCAACATCTCGTTACCATCGAGGTCGCTGATGAACAGCCACTGTGCCACGGTTGCCAGTTTATCCCTCCACTCCTTGCTGCTCTCATCCGTGTCGTTCCGCTTGTCGAGCACATAGGTTTCCTGGTCGTGCTGGCTGGTCAGGGTGTCCTGGTGCATTGCCTCCACATGCTGCCAATGCCCCTTATCGTTCTTCATCGACAGCCGGTAGTACACGGGGAGATGTCTGGCCACTTCCCTGGTAATGGGTTTTCCCAAGCCCTCATACCACGTGTATTTCCTGACAAGACCTCTATAGAGGACGTACTCAGGCTCCTGTCGCTCACTCGATGCGGCGGTGCCACCTCTGCCCTGCGAGGTCTTTTGCCTGGTGGTAGACTTAGAGGCAGTATTACCCGTAGATGGTGTCAGGACCAAGCGGGTGTTTTTGTTCACTCCCTGTTTCTTGGCATCAGAGATGGCACTGATACTTCGTACCCCCTGTGCATGGAGAGAGCCGCAAGCCATCAGCAAGAGCAAGGCGATGAAGGGAAAGGCTTTTTTCATGTTATTGGTTGACATACTGGTTGAAATGTGCGAGTTCGTTCGTAGTGAGGGCAAAGACATGGCATTCCTCATTGTCGGCATTGCCTCTGGTGAGTTCCTTGGTGATGGATTTGAAGCCCTGACCATCAGGGCGCAATACGGTGATGGTCATCGTTCTGCCCTTCATCTGGCTCCATGCCGACTCAAACAGCCCCACAGCCATGCCGTGTTTCCATGAGCCGAGGGAGATGATACGGTCGCCGTCGCGCAGTCCGTTGGCATACAGCGGGCTGTTCTTATCGAGGATATGCAGATAAGGCAACTGCACTTGGGTGACATCATTGGCCTTGCCCAAAGAGAATTGCTTATAGGAATACATGATGGTATTCGTCTCGTTGTTGAGCGAGATGGCGGCACCCTTGTAGTCATTGTAGGAGATGGTGAGGTATTGTTGGCTCCATCCGTCGAAGAACACGCTAGGTGACTCCCACTCATTCACGGCTTTAACGCTCACATAATGGTTGTCGAAATTATTGCTGTAGTAGAGTTTGTAATAACCATATCCCTCTTCTTCCCAATTGGCGCACCTCACGGGATGGCCGTATCCATCCACGCCCATCACGGCGCGTGCCATAGCCTGTCCGTTCTGATAGTAGCGCATCATCGACTTGATGACCTTGCCGTCTACATCGAGTAGCCGGTAATAAATCTTGTTGCCATCCTTGTCGGTCCCTTCTTCCCTGCAATAATAGGAGAGCACCTTGCCGAAATCGTTGAGTTGCTTCGGGCATGGCACGACCGCCCCTTTTTCGTCGATAGTGAAATGATACATGGTAGCGACGCCATCTGCCTCCTTGGTCACTATCCTATGGCAGTAGAGCGTATCCTCGCCCTCCACGGTCTTGTGGGTCACAGGCTTCTTATCCCTGCCATAGTAACTGGTGCTCGTATGGTCGGTGAGCGTGGAGTCTACACGGGTGAGGAAGGTGTTGTGGGCTGCATCCTCCAACTGGTCGGTAACCACCTTTTTTGTGCGGGTGATACGATGCAGGTAAGTTAACTTGTCGTTGGCATCCCAATGCTCCTCGAGAGCCAGTTCGCCCTTTGCCGTATATTGCCAGTGTTTCTTGTAGATGCTGTCGTTTTTCGAGGCGAAAGGCTTGCCGTCGGCATCATACTTCTCCATGCTGGTCATATATCCTGTCTTCGCCGCATAGGAATACTTCACCAAGGCAGGCACAGGAACGGGCAAGTTGCCAGTTGTTTTCTCTGTGGTAACATTTCCCTTTTTATCACGTTCCACCACTTTGGTCGCAGCAGGCTTTTCTTTACCGGGGAGATAGTATTCGGTAACTTTTCCACGGGTCACTGCCTTGGCATATCCTTGTGGCCCAACAGCCACGTCAGGAATACTATCGCCTACTGAGATGGCTTTTCCGTAGGTCACCTCCATGGTTTCCCCGTCGTTTTTGGTCATTACCACATTGTATGCTTTTTGTTGCGGACGACCATATTCGTCTAATGCGAAACGGTAGTAGTGACTGCTACCATCAAGAAAGCGGTAAGAAAAACCACAAATGCTATCGGCTGCCGGGAGGCACACTCCTGATGCATCAAAGAACATGATCGACTCTATATGTCCGTTGTAAGGATCTTCGGGGTCATCATCATTGATATGCCATGACATTTTCACACGGTCCACGCCATTGTCGCGGACCGCCATGGCCTGTCCATTGGGAGTCACGTACTGACACCATGCCTCCTTACCGCTATCAAGGTGGAAATAATTGGTGATGAAGAGAACCGTGGATTTGTCTTCAGCATAATAGATTTCCTTGTCTATCTTCCCATTTTCCGCTGCAACAAAATGCACATGCCCCACCTTGCAAAGCATATCGTAGTAGGCCTTGGCCTTGGCATCGCGCATATCGGAAGCGTTGACCAAGGGCGATGGCACATGGGGTGATACGGGCAGTGCACCGTTGGAGGAGAGCACTTCCACATCGGTATCATGGTCAAGATGGCCCGCATGCGTGAGTTTGTAATACAGCGGTGTGCCGTTTCTCTCCGACAACGAAAGTTCCTCGCCCACTCCCTTGGGCCAGCCATTCACACGCTCAAAGGCAGCGTAATAGGAAACATGTTCAAAGTCATAGTACCACCAATACCACAATCCACCAGCCAAGAGTAGCAGCAACGCCCCCCCCAAGGCAATGAGCCTATTACGGTTGCGGCGCCTCACCTGCATGGCGTGTGCCTGCATCGCCGTTCTTTCTTCCTCTGCTTTTCTCTCTATCTCACGACGCTTGTTTTCCTCTTCCTGGAGGAGTCGCTGCGTCTCTTCTTCCTGACGTCTCCGCTCTTCTTCTTCCTGCTTCAGTCTAAGGCGCTCTTCCTTATGGGTTTTCACCACCGGACAGAGGATGTCGTGCACGTATTCTATGCGCAGGTCGCCGGCATAGTTGAAGAGGCGCAGAATCTTTTTCTTGTTGCAGAGAATATCGAGTTCCTCTTCCGTGACATGACCATCGTTGATGGCATCAAAGACGGTAATGTTGTCACGACGGTTCTGGCCGTTGAGGAGCCTGTCTTCCAAATACTCCACTGTGGAATCGGAGATGCCGGAGATGGCTTCATTGTAGAAGTCGGCAATAATCTCGCCACCTTTACTCTCCACGAGGTGGGCTGTGATGTGCTCTTCTTCCTTGGCATCGTAGAGACGGTTGAGGTAGAGGGAGAGCACAGCGGAGTCGACTTCAATCTCGGGGACACCATCGAGTTCGAAGTCACTCCTGCCCGTGACCTTCTCGATGATGAGTTTGGCAACGTCTTCATCAATTAACCCGGGCACGGGACGAAGGATAATCTGGGCTGCCTGCTCTTCGTTGATGGGGCGCAGACCATACCTGCCCTGCTTCAGCGAGGGGATGGTGGCAGTGTAATACTCAAACTCCGACAGGAAGTCCTCACGGATGGTGAAGACCATGTGTATCTCGTTGTCGGTGACATAGTCGGGGGTGTCGGCGCCACTGCTCAAGTCGAGCGACTCGAAGAGGTTGTCGAAGGCATTGTCATCCGACAAATCAATCACCTTCTGATTGTCGGCCTGCTCCACCGCCTCGGTCTGCAGATAGGCGGGTATCACGTCGTTGAGCAAGTCGGCTAACTCAGCGAAGAACACTTTCTTCTTCTGTTCGTTTTCCTGTAGGGTGAAGATTTCCTCGAACTGGTCGAAGATAATCAGCAACTTCTCCCTATCGCCATTCGCGTTGTGGAACGTATGGCGGTGGAAAAACTCATAGAGCGACTCTCTGGCACTGTCCTTACACGGCACCACCTCCCTGATATCTACTTCTTTGGCGATGGTTTCCCTAAGTTGGAATAAATAGGAATGCAGTTCCTTATGCGAGAAGCGCACCAACACGGGTTGAAAACCATTGCGGCGCGCAGCGGGAATAATACCGGCGTTGAGGACCGACGACTTGCCGATGCCACTCTTACCATATAGCAGGGTGTCGGTGTCGTTGAGCACACACTGTGTGAGGTCGCGGATGTCTTCGTCGCGCCCGTAGAGTATCTCGCCTTCCTGGTAGGATTCCAGTCCTAACCAAGGGTTGTTTCTTCTGGTCTCTTCCATCGTCGGTTAGTCTTGATTCATGTTGTGAATGATTTTCTCTGCCACAGCGCTCATGTCGTCATCACCGTTGAAGAAGATGGCATTGTGCTGCTGCAACTTCTCGGGGATAGCGGCACGGTAGAAGTCGAAGCCTTGCTCGGCAAGGGGGATGATGAACGTGCGGCCCATGCTGATGGCCACCTCGATGGCCTGGGCCCACTCGTTGCGGTAGACGTGCGACTCGTCTTTCTCCTGGGTGATGTGGTTGGAGAGAATGGGCACGAAGTATTTTGTTGTGCGGATAGCCTTGCGTATCTCCTCCATGAAGTTACCTCCGTCGGTGAGGTTCTGCCGGTCGTACCACACACGCTTGCCCTGGGCTGAGAGGGCGGCATAGAGTTTCTCTGCCACTTCGGAGTCGGACCGTGAGTATGAGATGAAGACGTCGGTGTTGTCTTCCGGCCTGTCAAACTTGGTCAGTTCGTTCTCCTTGAGTTTCTTGTCGAGGCGTGTCATAATCTGGTCGATGACATCCGACGTGTTCTGTTTAGTAAAGGTTTCGGCACGCTCAAGGAAATGGATGAGCGACTCGTCGAGTTGGTCGTATGCCAACATGCCGTGCCCCATATTGCTCTTGCGCATCGAAAACCAGATGAACCGGAAGAGCCAGTTGCTATAGTTGTTGCCAAGCATCAGCAGGTACTTGTCCTTCAACTCGTTGTAGAGGTTCTTGGGTCTCGCCCTATCGGCATTGGAGAGCCAGGAGGAGACAAACTCCAGCATATCGGTGTCGGTGAGCACGTATTTATGCGCGCCCTCGCCCACCTTGCCAAACATATAATAGACAGTTGGCTTGCGCAGGTCGGTGCCGCTCTTGATGTCGTTGTTCTCGGAAGGGTTGTTGTTGAAGCGCATCACCCGCAACTCGTCCTTCCATATCGCCTGCATGGCTTGCTCCACAATGGGCGTAAAACTCGTTGAAATGACAAAGGGGAACTGGCGGATGGACAACAGTCGCTTCAACCGCTCAGAGGGAGCGAACTTGTTGCTCGCCAGTATCTTGTTGACCTGATAGTAGATGGCGTCTTCCTTGTTTTTGTTGGCTTTCATGTAGTCGGGGTCGTACACCAACTCGGAAAAACTGTTGGGGTTCGACGTAATCCGAAAGCCTTTGGCAAGGAAGTCGATGATGAACTGGTGGGGGTTGGAAACATTGTCGATGAGCAGGTCGGCACCGATTACGGGAATCACGTTGCCGTCGATGACTTGCTGAATGAGTTTGTCCCATAACGGCTCATCATCGCTCTCGAAAATCGTAGGGTCTCCAAAGATTTCTCCAAAGGAGAGAGAATCCATCATGTTGTTGTCAAGATTGTCCATGGTATCGTATTTAGATGTATTTTGCAAAAATAGCATTTTTTCACATATTCTCCAAACAATTGGGCATTTTTTCCGCGCCGCATTGTTAAGTCTTTTCCGAAGCACAAGCGTTTTTATTTCATTATTTCCCCAACCTTTACATCTTTTTGAACGATTTTTATGATAATTTTTCAGCCGAGGGGCTGTTCTTTGCCCAAAATTCACTATCTTTGCCTATCATACCTATCCCACCATGAAAAAGATAGTCATCTTTATATTCATCCTCGCCACCGCCCTTACCACTATGGCACAAGCCACACAGCCATGCGTGGTAAAGCAATATAACGGCAAACAGGCGAAAACCCCGCTCTCCGGCGTACGCGTACATGTCGATGGCGCGCAAACCGCCACGTCGGGTAACGACGGAAGGTTCACACTCACCTTTCTCACGTTGAAGCCCGGTGACCACATTCGGAACGCCAGTGCAATGAAACCAGGATACGAAATTTTCAACATGTCAGCGGTGGAACAATGGAACATCTCGCGCAGTAACACCCCCTTCATCCTCGTGCTGGTGAAAAGCGAAGAGTTCAAGCAACTGAAAGGAAAACTTACACAGACTTCCACCGACACCTATAGGGCGAAATATGAGCAGGCGGTTCAAGATTTGGAAAGGCAGAAAAAGGAGGGCAAATTGAAGGAGGAAGAGTACAATAAGAAATACGATGAACTGGATGCCCGATACCAAGAGCAGTTAAAAAACCTTGACAACTACATCGATCAGTTCGCCCGCATCGACCTCAGCGAAGTCTCGGCAGAGGAACAACATATTCTCGACATGATGCAGGAGGGGAAATTGGAGGAAGCACTGAAAGCATACGCGGAATTAAGGCTTGTCGAAAAGTTTGGCTCAGAGGCAGAAACCTACCTGGCAGAGCATGAAGCCATGAGGAGGCTGGAAGAGGACATGGAGGGAAGGAAAAGCAACATCGACCAACTCTACGAAGCCGTGCTGCGCGAGGTGAACGCTCTCATACTTGCGGAAAAGGAAAAGGAGGCAGAGGAGAGACTCATCGCCTTGCTGGATAAACTCACGCCCCTTTTCAGCAACGTCCCTGACGAGTTCCGACCAAAATTGGCCAAGGTGCACGCACAATTGGGGGATGTGGCATCATCAACTTCGAACGCTATAGAACACTGGTCGAGCGCCGTTAATGAATATGCCATATTGACAAAACAGAATCCTGATCTCTATTTGGCTGACCTCAGCGAAGTACAATTCAAATTAGGATACTATTATTCCATTTTATATGAAGGGAACCCAAGAGGGGAGGAATTCCTTCAGGCGGCAACAGGGAATTTCAAGACACTCTTCAGCCAAAGCCCTAACCAATACCGATACCGCTTGTTATTGGCCATCAACGAGTTGGGGAAACTCCATGAAAGAGCCCACCGATTATCACAAGCAGAACAATTGTATATTGAGGCTATAGAATTGATTCCCCCTACAGAACAGGACACATTCAAAAGTTCTTACTTTTCTACATTGGTTTACAATAATATAGCCAAACTGTATGCCAACAAACTACATTCTCTCGACAAAGCAGAGGAAGCATACCTCATATCATTGAAAGCCACCAAACGCCTGGCTCTCGATAATATCAAAGAACATGGTGAACTGTTAAAAGAAAGACAGCACACTCTGTTTTCCTTTTATTTATATATAATGGAGAATAAAGCGAAAGCCGGGGAATTCATGCAAAGAGAAGCCCTATTCTACCTTGAGCAAATCGATTCCCTATCACAACTCTTTATGCAAGACCATAACAAATATGAAGAAAAATGGGGTTTATTTCAAGAATGTTTTTTTTCATATTATTATAGATGTTTGGAATCCTGTTTTGCTGATATGTCTAGTTGGGAGGACCTTTCTAATGATCATGTTATCGAGGATGTCGAGGATTCCCCAAGTGTTTTTATGAGCGATAAAGTGGCCTTGTTGAATCTCGATTTCGAAAAGATAGAGAATCACTATAAAAAGGTTTTGGACAACTACTCCCAACTATATCAATATAACCCCGAAAAATATGGAGAGAAATACGGTAAGATGTTAGGAGAAATGGCTTATTTCTGTTTTTACTATAAAAAGGATATCACCAAAGCCGAGGAATACAATTTGATGAAGTTGGATACATACACCCACTTATCACAACTTCATCCAGAAAAATATGGAGCGAAGTTAGCAGAGCAATTGGCAGAAATGGGTTATTATTATCGCGGATACAAGAACGATACCATCAAAGCAGAAAAACTATTCCGTCAAGCAGAAGATGTTTATTTGACTACATTAGACATTCTCACCATAAAATACAAAGAAGCCCCCATGCTATATGGAGAACAATTGGCATATTTTCAAAAAAGAATAGGAGACTCATATCGCTATGATATGGAAGATTCCATCAAGGCAGAGAAATACTATTTGATGGAATTAGAAACCTTCACCCAATTGTCTCAACTTGACCAAGAGAAATACGGGCGGAATCTGGCCCTGCAATTAGAGTTTATGGGCAACTTCTACAATTACATTGATGATGATTTAGATTACCTCTTTCATAAAGTCATAGATGAAAAGGCAAGGAAAAAGGCGGAGGAATGCTACCTTAGGGCAGAAAAGGAATACATACAACTGGCAGAACGCGACCTGCTTCAATATGGAAAATCCTTAGCCGAGATGCAAGAGGCATTGGCAAGATTCTACGAAAATCGCATGGATGACAATGCCAAGGTGGAGGAATACTATCTCAAAGCAGAAAACACATTTGCCCGATTGTCGGAACTCGATTTGATTGGTTTTGGAACATGGTTGGTTTCTATGCAAAAGAGATTAGCCAGTTTTTACCACTACACCATGTTAGACAAGATAAAGGAAGAAGACTATTATCTTAGGGCACTGGCAACCTATACCCGACTTTTTGAATTGGCTCCTGACAGATATCGAAGTGATCTTGCGTCACTTCAAATCGATATAATACGTTTTTACGCCTCCAACAACAAACTCGACCAATACGATGCCATGCTCGATGCAGCATTGGCCAACTATGAAGTGCTATATCAGCAAGACGAGAATTCATATTTCAAATCCATTATAGCCAACCTACGCAACCGCAAGGGATGGCGGTGTTTACAGAAAGGACAGACCGACGAGGCATTGGCACTCTTTGAGAGTGCCAATCAACTCGACCCAGAGGAGTCTGCCCCCTATCTTGCTTCGGGCTATAACGCCAAGGCTTATGAATACGCCAAGGCAAAAGACTTCACCAAAGCCATTGAAACCATTGACCGTGCCATCGCTCTCATGCCTGACGAAGCCAATTATTACGACAGTAAAGGAGAAATCCTGCTAATGAAGGGCGACGAACAAGAAGCCGTCGAGATGTGGCAGAAGGTAGTGGAACTCAACCCCGATTTCCTATCAGATTATGGTGGTGAGTCTCAACTCCATAAACAACTGAAAGAAAAAGGACTGATAGAAGAATGAAAAAAGATGTTCGATACCAACAAAATGGATGAGCAAAAGAGATAGATTTCTCCCGTCTAAGAGGCAAAACTGCAATACAAATGTCCCTTTAACTCCCCTTATTCAAATATGGAACCACGAAAATACTATTACAACAACTCCACGCTGACTATCATCTTCGGCAACATCCTGGAGTCGAAAGCCGAGGTTATCGTCAGTTCCGACGACACTGGCGTAAGCATGTCAGGAGGTGTGTCGGGAAGTATCAGGAAAGCAGGTGGCGAAGCCATCCGCATCGATGCACAGAAAAAGTTACCCGCACAGGTGGGCGACGTCGTCGTGTCGACATCCGGCGACCTGCCCTACCAGAAGTTTATCTTCCATTGCCTCACCATCGACTTCGATCAGAAATACGAGGTGTTCAGCGGTGCGCTCTCCAATACCGAAGACATCAACAACTACATCCTTCAACACTCCGTCGACAAGTGTTTCCGACTGCTACAGGCCCTCGACCTGAAGTCCATCGCCTTTCCTTGCATCGGGGCTGGCCTGGCAAACATCCCGCTGAAGAAAGTGGCTGAAATCATGGCAGACGCCATCTCGTCGAACCTCAGCAAGACGCAGAAACCATACGAGGTGGAACTGTATCTCTTTAACCAGAAAGGCTTCGACGACGACACGAAGACAATGACTGAAATCGACTATATCGACATGTTTGAGAACTTCGCCATCAAGGCGGCACTCTACCGCTACGGAGTGCAGGCAGAGACCAAGAGGATGCAGACTGAGCCGACACACGTGGTCACACCCATCGTCGATATACCACAGCGGGAGGAGATGAACCATCAGGTGTTTATCAGTTACTCCAGGAAGGACATCCAGAGTGTGGAGGCTATCAAAAACGTCCTCGATGACAACGGGGTCACCTATTGGATAGACAAAGAGGGCATCTTCAGCGGTGAAAACTACAAAGAGGTCATCGTGGATGCCATAGAGACCTCACAGGCCGTTATCTTCGTGTCGTCGGTCAATTCCAATGATTCCATCAACGTCATTCGTGAACTGGGTTATTCAGTGAAAGAGGGAAAGACCATCATCCCCATCCTCCTCGACGACACGCCCTACGCCAAGAGCATTCGACTCGACATCGCCGACATCCACCAGATAGAGTTCAGCAACACCCCACACTTCGAGAAAGAACTGATTACCAGCATCGCCTACGCGGCTAATAATTTCTGAAGCCGGGGCATTTGCGGTCGATTGGGGCGGGGTCAGTTTTACCTTCCCTCTTCCTTCCTTACTTCCATTCTAAAAAAAACAATGAAAAGAACAACAATTCTTATCCTTTTCACTCTCCTGGCAACCATCTGCTGCCAGGCGCAGACAGCGCAGCAGGCTGACAGCCTGCACCAGCGTGGTCGCGACCTACTCAACGAGGGCAAGTTCGCAGAAGCACGGGAGTGTTTCTCACAGGCCATGACTATTAGGAAACAACTCTTTGGCGAAGTGAATGAAGACTATATCAACTCGCTCAACAACTACGCCTTGTCGTATGGCGGTGAACAAAACTATGCCAAGGGTGTGGAAGCATTGGAAAAAGTGATGGCGCTGTGCGCACAACTTACCCCACCCCACAAAAAAATCGGCATGTTCACCACGAACATGGGACGGTTCTACTACCTGGCAGGCAACATGACGAAAGCCGCCCAGACTTGGGAACGAGCACTACCGTTGGTGGAGAAGTTTGGCGAAGAGTACGAACTGATACTGACCGGACTGAGCATCGTCTATGAAGAAACAAAAGACACGGAGAACTTCTACCGCATCATGGCACTGATGGAGGAGCACAACCAGCATGAACTTTCCAAACCCTGCGACGAGCCGAAATGCATGATGGAGAGGGCGCAATATTACGGGATAACAGGCAACAACGCCATGGCAAAAGAATGCTACCAAAAAGCCCTCGACATGAACATGGACGACGAGACACGTGTAACACTCTACGAGCAATATGCCCTGTTCATGACGCTCGACATGCAAGACAAGGAGACAGGCGCTGAATACCAGAACACCGCCGCGGCACTGCGCAAAAAGATTCATGGCGAAGACAAGGCTTATGCCGATGCCATCTTCAAAGCCGGACAGTTCTACTCCCTCGCCATGACACAGAGTTACTGGCAAAAGGCCATCGACTGCTACCAACAGGCACTGCCGATTTACGAACGGTTGAACGATGCGGCTAACTTAGCAAAGTGCAAACAAATGGAAGGCAGTGCCTACAACGGTCTGGAAGACTACGCCAAATCAAAGGCTTGCTATATGGAAGCAATCGCCTACTACGAGGCAAATGACAAGGAGAACGAAGAGTATCCTAAACTTATTGAAAGGCTGGCGTATGCCGAAAAAAAGTGCGAGGAATACGATGCTTCCATCAGTCATTACCGACAAGCCATGCAAATCTATGAGCAACGGGGGATGATGGAGAATTATGCCAGTGCAGAAAACGGCCTGAAACTATGCTATTTATATGCTGGGAAAGATATGTCGGAGGCTTCCGATGGCAGCCATGACGAGGAAATTAGCGCGACGAGGGCAGAAAAGGCCCGACAGATGATTGCTTCGGAGAAAGAAGGCCTGGAATATACCAAAAACTATCTCGGCAAGATAACCTATGCCCATTCGCTGAATGTCATCGCCGGAACCTATCTCGATTTGGGCGACTATCAAGAAGCAGTGGACTACTACCGGCAATACATGGATAACGTGCGCGAGGCCATACGAGAGGAATTTCGCCTGCAAGGCGAGGCGGAACGAATGCTCACATGGAAAGGTGAGGCAGAAAGTATAAAGAATTTGAAGGAACTGACGGTAGACTTACCAGATGAGCACAAGACCCTGGCAGGTGATGTGGCGGCACTGGCTTACGACGCCGAACTGCTGTCGAAAGGCATCCTGCTCAACTCCGCCATCGAGTTTGAGAAACTGCTCAACGAAGACACCGACAAACAACTGACCGAAATCTACCGGAAGACTAAAGCCAACAGGGAAGAGATAGAACGGTTGAGAAAAACGGCCAAATCGGAAACAGACCTCCAACGGCTCCTCGCCCTGACGCAGGAAAACCAGAAGTTGCAGACGCGACTCAATAACGGGTGCAAGGAGATGGACGACTTCACCCATTATATCTCCTATGACTGGAAAGACGTTCAGGCCGCCATGACCGACTACGACGTATGCATCGAGTTCGCCACACTCGGCCTGAGCATCGGCCCGACGGCATCGCACATGATTGCCCTTGTACTCACGAAAGACATGGCACGGCCTGTAGCCGTGACGCTGTGGGACAATCACCATGCCCACGACATTTTCAATACACCTTTTTATCCAACCATCAGAGATAGTCTTTTGCAAACCCTTCCTGGACTTGAAAAAGGAAAGAATGGTGCCACTCTCATAAAGGAATTAAGGGAACAACTTTATGCTTCTGAAACTCCATTGAAAGCAGAGTTATCACTATTTCTTCACTTATTGGAAAACGACAAGGATACCCTAAATTTGCATATGAAACAAGCAAAATACGACATGAACTTTGCGGTATCATTGATGGGATATGAACAGTTAATCCTACAAGATGATTACATATTTGTCGGTCCCGAGGGGGGAGAAATCATCTGGGGAAGGCTGTCGCCTTACCTACAAGGCAAGAAAAGGGTGTTCTTCTCCGCCGACGGTATGTTCAACAATCTCGCCATAGAATACCTACCCTATCAGGGAAAGCCGTTCTCTGAACAAATGGAGGTCTACCGACTGTCGTCGACAAAGGAACTATGCTACAGACACGATCATGTCAAGCCCACCAAGGCAGCACTCTTTGGCGACATCAACTATAACGATGATGCCACTCATTCGGACGACACTCAACGGGCACTCGCCACACTGCGTGGCTCGGGTGACGGCTTTGCCGACCTGGGCAACACACTGCGTGAAATCAACGACATCCTCGCCATCCTTAAAGACAACAGTGTGGAAGAAGCACACAGGTTTCGTGACACCGAAGCGAGCAAGGAGGCCTTCATGGGCCTGACGGACTCTGGGGTCAACATCCTCCATCTTGCCACACATGGCATGTTCAAGGATGTGAAGCAATCGACAGATGCTGAGTCGATGGGCAACAGTCTTCTGGCTTTTGCCGGTGCCAACGTCGATGACAACGGACTGGTGAGCGCAGCAGAGATAGCGGTGATGAACCTGCGACAGTGCGACTTGGCGGTACTCTCGGCGTGTGAGTCGGGACTGGGCAAGTTGGGGGGCGACGGTGTATTCGGTCTACAACGGGGATTCAAGAACGCGGGGGTACACACGCTGCTGATGAGCCTGCGTAAGGTCGACGACAGGGCAACGGCCGACCTGATGGTCAGTTTCTACAAGCACCTCATGGGGGGAGCGTCGAAACGTGAGGCTCTAGTGAAGGCGCAACAGGAAATCCGTCAAAATGGTTTCAACGACCCGAAATTCTGGGCAGTTTTCATCCTCCTCGACGGATTGTAACAGCCTTTTCCGGTAAAGTCAAAAGAATTAACACTCCCCTCCTACACGAGGTGCTGAAGGGCGAGGTGGGGAGTCATCTTCAATCTTCAATCAACCCTTTTTCCTTGAGTTGCCGGTACAGTTCCGTCTCCCCATGGTGTTTCGACAGGTAATCTGGCGCAATTTCTTTGATTTTTTTCCACATTTCAAGCCCACCTTGTTCATCACCTTGCTCAAGAAGGATTTCACCTTTTATCTCGTAATAATCAGGGTTATTTGGCACATAGGCTATGGCCTTTTCGATAAATCCTATGGCTTTGGAACTGCCTTGATTAAACAAACACGTATATGCCAAATTGGAATAAACAGACGCGACATATGAGCCAAATTTGGAATTTTGCTTGAGCAGTGCCTCTTCGTTCTCCAACGCCTTGAAAAAGTATGCCTCCGCCTTGTTGAAATCTTGTGCGATGGAATACATCCTGCCAAAATTGACATATGCCTGTACTAATTCAAGGCGATGGGCATCAGGATTTTGCGCAAACATAATCCCCCTGTTCTCCACCACTTTGAGAAAATACTCCTCGGCTTTCTTAAAGTCTTTCAGCCTACAGTATAGGTTTCCCAAGTTATTCTGTGTACTTGCCAAGGTGGTACGGTAAGCATCTGGATTCATATTGAACAATTGGGTCTTGTTCTCTAACGCCATGAGGTAGTATTTCTCGGCTTTCTCATCTTCATGCATCGTATAGTATAAACTCCCGAGATTGTGTTGGGACATGGCTAATTCATTTCGGTATTCATCGGGATTCTGAGAAAACAATACCGTATTGTTTTCCAATGCCTCGAGATAGAATTCCTCCGCCTTGGAATAGTTGCCCATCCTGTTATACAGATTCCCTATGTTTCTTTGCGTGGCAGACAAGTCCACTCTATATTTTTCGGGGGCTTGTTCAAACAACAACGTCCTGTTTTCCAAAGCCTTTAAATAAATACTTTCGGCCTGGGCATAATCACGAAGGACAAAATACATATTTCCCAAGTCATTGTATATCATGGCCATTTCTGCCCGGTTGGCATCAGGATCCTGATTGAACAATAGAGTGCGGTTTTCCAATGCCTTGAGATAATAATCCTCAGCCTTGGCAAAATCATTGGATTTGGAATAGATGTTTCCGAGATTATTCTGAAAAGCAGAGAGTTTGCTGAGGTCATCCCCACAGCCATTCAGGCACATCAGCCAAAACCGTTCGGCTTCCTTGAAATCATTTTGGTCATAGGCAAATTTTGCGTATTCCTCTAAATTCTGAATATTTGTGGTATCAAGCAAGGCATTGTCTTTCAACATCTTGGCTATCTTATCATAGTTTTCCTTGCCGCCAGCAAGTTTCAGCGTGGCAATCTCGCGTTTTTGCTTCTCCGTCAAGTCTTCAATAATCTGGTCTTGGGCAGCCTCCTCATCCTCAATTCTGGCTCTGGCCTCGGAAAGTGCTTTCTTGTTCTCCCTTGCCTGGCGCAGTTTGCCACTGATATCCAATTCCTCGTATGCCTTCACCGCCTCGTCAATCTGGCCATCCTGCACCATGTCAAGGATACGCTGCTCCTCTGCAGAGACCTCGCTGAGGTCGATACGGGCGAATTGGTCGATATAATTGTTAAGATTACGAAGGGCGTTGTCGTATTGGTCTTCGAGGTCATTGAGTTGTTGGCGGTATTCCTCCTCCTTCAACTTGCCCGCCTTTTGCAACTGTGCCAGTTCGGCTTTAGCCTGTTCATATTTCTTCTTATAATTGTCGGTGGACGACTGGGTGAGATTGCTCTTGAGTTGGGCAAAATAAGCGCTCTGTACGAGTACTATTTCAAAACGATGTTGGTTCCGGGAGATGTTCCACTGGTCCACTGCCGCTTTGTTGAAGATTTCAAACCCTGCTTTCATGATGCGGCGCACGGTGACATGGTCGCCTGGCTTCAGCGTGGCAAATTGCAGGGTGACGGCTCCGTCGTTTGCCGAAGTAGCCGACCCTGCGTCGCGCACCTCCACCTGTACTCCAGAGAGTGGTGTCTTCTGCTGCTTCTGGTTATACTGTTTGACGATGCACGGTTGTGTGGTCTGTGCCAAGGCGGTGAGGGCGAATGACAATGATATTAAAAAAGTTATTGTTCGGTTATTCATAAACATTTATTTAGACAATATAATAAAATCAGTCTATCGCATCAAGTAAGATAAAGGAAGCCCAATATTTTGGCGAGTCAAACTTGCCGCCATCATATTTTCTAAGGTCTTTTATCGCTTTTTGAAGAGAATTCATCTTGCTTTCTCCTTTTGTCAGGTAACGATAAAACGAGGTCATCAACAACTGCGTAGCAGTATCGTCAACCTTCCAGAGTGACATGAGGAGAGTCTGTGCCCCTGCTTTTTTAAACCCACGCTGCAAGCCAAAAACACCATCACTTTTCACGTCGCCAAGCCCTGTCTCACAAGCCGACAACACAACAAGATTGAGGTTATGGAAATCAAGTCGCGACATCTCTTCGGCAGTGATTATTCCATCCTCCTCATCATCGGCTTCCATAATACCCGCCTCATAATCATTGGCACTACTCATCAGCAGACCGGTACGCGACAAAGATGTCATATGCTCTTTTGTTTCGGGATTATAAAAACCATGCGTAGACAGATGAAGGATACCTATAGATTCACCAGATAAAGATTTCAGACTTCCCTCAGTGCCCTCCAAACCTTCTTTCAATACAACATCGTAACTCTTGTCCTTCAGCAGTTGTTCTATTTCCTCCACTTCTTTCTTGGAACCAGGCAAAACAGGCGTGGTTTGAACACTGCCTCGAAGATGGCTTCTAGTCGTACCTAATAAGTCAGCATCTGACTCCGAATACACTAAGCCACCATATAAAACAGCATTATCGCGTCTGTGTCCATGTTGTCCTCTCTTAATCAATTCTCTAGTCGATGATAGCCTATATACATTCCAATTCTCACAAGCCAGTTTTCCTTTCTCGTCTTTTGCGTATTCAATGCCCATAGTATGCAAGATTCCGGCAGGTGAGAAATAGATGTTTTTTATGCTTTGTCTATTTGCAGCAAGTGGCATCCATATCAATTCATAAACGTTGGTGTCATTCAAGTCTTCTGATTGGCACAATTTCAAGACTTTAGGTTTCCCGTCATTGTTGAGAACAACGGCATAAAGGACAGCACCTTCAGTTTTCTTCACTTCACTGAATTCTACAACGAGGTCGCCTTTGTCAAGACACTTCACAATGTCGGAAGTTTGTATATTCATGAAATCGGTATAATCACCTTCTTGCCTCAATAAAGACAAAAACTGATATTCGAGAGAGTCTGCGTATGCTTGGTAAGAAACATCCTTTTGTGCTTTCGAATGAGCCATGTTCATGTTGAAATAGAGTGTCTTCAACATAGCGTTTTCAGACCGGCTCACCATGTCCTTGATGCTGTTGTTAAAAGAAAGCATGAGCGACTTGGAAGAGAGAAGGTAGTCGAAACACAAACGAGTAAATCGATTGTCATTCGTCTTGCTTGCCACATCAAACATATAGTCTGTGTTCATGTCCTGCATCACGCCCACATACCCTTCTTTCTCCTCCTCTGTCATTTCGCTGAAGTTTTGCCGGGCCAAACGCCGCATGAAATCCAGATCCTTCAACTTGTATTCCAAAAACATCTCTTCATTACCAATCGATGCGTAGAAATTTGCAATATCATCAGCGAAAACCGTATTCCTTGAAGTATCAGATATCATGGAATAATATTTTTCAGCGGAATCATTGTCTCCTATCCCTCGATAATACAGTGCCAGGTTGCTAAGAATGGTATTGTTGCTTGGATTGATTTCCAAGGCTTTCAACAAATACTCCAATTCTTTCTCCTTATTGCCCAAAAAACCATAATAGCAACTGATGTCATTGAGATTTATAGCATAGTCTTCCTCTGGGGAATAATCCTGGAATATATCATTTGCCTTCAACGCAAATTCCAATGCCTTTTCATAGTTTTCTGCGCCTTTATAACAAGAGGAAATGTTGTCGAGAACTATCGCATACTCATACGTTCGATCCATCTGCAACGAATCATAAAGGATCTTTACTTCCAAATATGTTTCTATAGGATCTTTATTGAGATATGTCATCGAAAAGCCAATATTGTTCAAGCTACGGAGATACATCTGGTTATACTGGCCAAAACACTCTTTGTATTTGTCGGCACATTCTTTGAAAAGCCTATAGGCTAGTTGATATTTGTGAAGATTGAAGTAAACCCAAGCCAATTCTTCCCTGTGCCGCGTATATAATACAGGCGATACGTCTGATTTGTAAGCATCCATGCCTTCATAGTACTTAGATGCTATTCCATATTCACCATAACCACTGAACATCTCTGCCATTCTGGCAAGATTTGACATCATGCCACGACTCGAAAGGCTACGTTGTTTCTGCATTTCCAAATAAAGGTCTGCTTCCCGGTCATCCAACAGTATGCCATATTCTCCTGCAAACTTCCAAAAATAATACTCAAAGAAAATCTGGCTCATTTGTAAGGAGACGTCACTGTTTTTTATCTCCCTCTCCAACAAAGTAGCATGCTCATAATCATGAGAGTGCAAACATGCATAAAAAACACCCATCATCAAGGAAACATCTTCCGTTCCATTTAGGCACCTCTCCAAATAAGCCTCCTTGATTTCTTCAAGTTTGTTGTCCTTTATCCATTCACGCACCATATCTACATCTTGTGATGACTGGGCCATCATACAAGAGCAATATGCGATACAGACAAAATTGACTATTAAGCGGATAATTGAATCTTTCATTCTTATTGGTTTTGTTGTTGATAAAAGCGGAATGATGGAATCACCCTACAAACATAATCATCTTGACTCTCCGTTCCTAACACATATAAAAGCGCTGCCCATCCCTCATGATGAATATTTGAAATGATACCTATTGACAGCACTTTTCTGCCAAAATAATAACAAGAATGCACATTCATGTATCCCTCTCCTAACACTAAGTTGGTGAACTGGTCATAAGATGAAATATCGATACCATATTTAAGATATTCCCCAGCCAACCATTCATGTGGCCGAAAGTCTTCATCTGTTTTCAGAAACTGGCAACAGAAACTGAATGATTTATCCTGGTTATAATAGACTTCATAAAAACTCTCCGGAAGAGATTCCTCTTCACAATAAGAAATATCTGAGGGCAGATCAATAGTATATTTCCTCAATCCTTCCATAAGATATTTTTCTAAAACGATGGGCTCCTGCGCCATACTTGGCAGATTACACAACAAAGTTAGAATAAACAAAAACAGTTTCATTGGTTAAAGATCTATGGTTAATAATTGCAAAGATAACTATTATTCTCCAAAATGCCATTTATTGAGATGGAAAAAGGCAATCATAATCAAATTAACTTCTTCATGCCCTTTATTCCATTAAATAAACAGGTAAAATGGAAGTGGCATTGTTTCCCAATTATTCCACTAAGCCTTTTTCCTTCAGTTGCTTATACAAATTAGAGTACTCCCCCATCTGCTCTACAAACTTTGGATTCAGTTCTATTACCTTTTTCCACATTTCAAGTGCCCCTTGCTCGTCGCCCTTCATCAGCAAGATTTCACCCTTGGTATCGTAGTAGTTGGCTTCCTGTGGCATGAACGATATAGCACGGTCGATTGTCTCTATAGCCTTGGTGAAATTCCGCGCCATCGCATATAAACCTGACAGATCATTGAGACAATAAGCCATGGAAGCCGCAATATTCACGCTATCCATCTCGTATGCTTCCTTCAGACATGCCTCCGCTTCATCTATTTTACCATCACGTACAAACAAGTATGCCTTCCTTGTTTTCAAATCAGCATAAAACAGTTTGTCGGTAGGATAAACATCTATTATCTGGCTGTAACTTTTCAGTGCTTCTTCAAGGTATTTCTTGTAATTGTCAAATTGACGAGCATCCCTTTGATAGATTAGCATCAGACTGTACTGGGATTTTGCAATGTAGCCCCGATGCATCGATAACAAGAGAGGAGAATTGATAATCAAGGACCACTCCACATCATCCGGATTGACGGACAGCACCCGTAAAAACATCGGCTCCGCATCATCCCAGTGACCCGAATGAAGATATACAATACCCATGTTGTATAGGGTTTCCGTCAGTTCAGGCCTATAGGTCTCCTTGTGGTGGGAATATAATGCTTCCCATATCTGGAGAGACTCTTGATAATAACGCAACGACTTGGCGTAGTCCTGCATACCTAAATACAAGTAACCAAGGTTCATCTTGGTCTTTGCCACGTGACTTTGCCATCCTTTAGGATTTTGACTGTACAAATAACCATCATTCTCCAATGCCTTCAACAAATAATGCTCTGCCTGTGAATAACGTTTCATTTCCAGATACAATAACCCAAGGTCGTTTAGGGTAATATTGACATCTTCTCTGTATTTCTCATATTTTTCACCAATTTCTTGGTATAGACTTTCCTTGATTTCAAGAGATTGAAGATAATACTTCTCTGCTTTTTCATAGTCTTCTTGATTCAGATGACGCATCCTATATACTTCCCCAAGGCTATTGGCCACTGCACCTAAATACATTTGATAACCCCCGGGGGTAATAGAATCCAATGTCGAGAAATATTTATAACTCAACAACAAGATATTCTCTGCACTTTCAAAATTGTGAGTTTCAATCAATATTGTACCATAATTATGACATGACATGGCAGACATGGCTAAGGTGTAATATGGGTTTTCAACCTGCCTCAAATAGGTTATCTCATCTCCATAAGCCTTACCCGCTTTATAATAGTCTTTGCTTGTACCATATAATGTGGCTAAATTATGGGTTAATGCTATTTTCTTATAGGTATCATCTCCAACGTGATGTAAACAAATTTGATAGAACATTTCTGACTCTTTGTAATAGAGTTGTTCATAGGCAAATGCCGCATACGGCCACACCGCATCCACGTTCGTAGTATCCGCCAGCGCGGCGCGTTTCAGCAATTCTCCCGCCTTTCTGTAGTTCTCCTCACCACCAGCGAGTTTCAGGGTGTTGACATGGCGCTGGAGCATGGCGAAGAAGGTTTTTGCGGCTTCTTGCTGCTTGGCTTTCTCGTCTTCGAGTTTGGCGATGTCCTCATTGAGGCGGCGGATGTTCTCCACCGCTGTGATGTACTTGCCTGCGGCATTCAAGGAGTTGTAGGCTTCGGCGGCCTCGTCGAGACGACCGGCTTGGGCGAGTTCCACGAACCGCTGCTCCTGTTCGGAGAGTTCGCTGAGGTCGATGCGGGCGAACTGGTCCACATAGGCGTCGAGGTTCTTCAGTTGGTTGTCGTAATGGTCTTCCAACTCATCGAGTTTCAGGCGGTATTCCTCCTCCTTCAGTTTCCCCTCTTTCTGGAGTTTCTCCAGGTCGGCCCTTGCTTTCTCGTATTTCTCATGATAACTGTCCACCGACGACTGTTTCAGTTTACCTTTCAGTTGCGTGAAGTACGCACTCTGTATCAGCACAATCTCGAACGGCTTGTGGTCGCGTGAGATGTTCCACTGCTCCACCGCCATTTTGTTCATCAGTTCAAACCCCGCCTTCGTCGCAGCACGGAAAGGCACGCGGTCGCCCGGCTTCAGCGTGGCAAACTGCAAGGTAACGGAACCATTTGCCGCCGAGGTAGCGGTCTGTGCTCCTCTCACCTCCACCTGAACGCCAGCCAGTGGCGTCTTCTGCTGCTTCTGGTTATACTGCTTGACGATGCAAGGCTGTGTGGCCTGCGCCATGGCGGTGAGGGCGGTGGCGAATATCACAAAATATAGAAATGCTCGTTTCATGACGCTAATATTTGATGGTCTTGTGAACTAAATGGTTGCTTCATCCGAAATGGTTAATCGTCTAGGAGCCCGTTTTCCTTGAGTTGCTTGTAGAAATCAGAATCGTTAGTTTCGAGGTAGTTTGGGTCAAGTTCCAGCACCTTCTTCCACATCTTCATCGCCTCCTGCTCATCACCCTTCATCAGCAGGATTTCACCCTTGGAGTCATAGCCGTCGGCTTCCTCGGGCATAAGGGCGATGGCATGGTCGATGTTTTCAAGGGCTTTGGTGAAATCTTCCGTATCGGCATACATGAATGCCAACAGGGTATAAGAACTTGCAAAGAGAGCACTGTAGGTCTCAGGGTCCTGACGGTACAGTTGGGAATAGTGTTCCAATGCCATGAGAAGATAATCTTCCGTCTTGGCAGGGTCATCGAGGAAAGAACACACACCTCCCAAATTGTAAAAGACATGGGCCAAGTCGGCGCGATAAACATCTGGGGCTTGGCTGAACAATTGCGTGTAGTTATCCAGCGCCTGGTGGTAGTAGTTTTCCGATTTCATGTAGTCGCTAAGGTTGAAGTAAACAAGTCCCAAGAAGTATTGGACCTTAGCCAAATTGACGCAATAGGCATTTAAGGTCTGGCGCGATAACTGCGTGTAGTTCTCCAATGCTTGAAGAAAAATGTTCTCCGCCTTCGCATAATCTTCAAGGTTGATGTAAACAATCCCGAGATTGTTCTGTATCAAAGCCAAATCGTCACGGTAGGCATCGGGATTATGGCTGAACAACTGCATGTAGTTCTCCTGTGCTTGAAGGAAGTAGTTCTCCGCCTTCGCATAATCAGCGATAGCATTATACAAATTTCCCAGATTATTCTGGGTGTCAGCCAGGTCTTTGCGGTACACATTGGGTGCATCGTTAAACAATATGGTGCGGTTCTCCAATGTTTTGAGGAGGTATTCCTCCGACTTGGTATAGTCGCCAAGGTTGAAATACGTATCTCCCAAGTTGCTCTGGGTAAGGGCCAGGCCAACACGATGAGCAGCGGGATTCTGTTGGAACAATTGGGTACGGTTCTCCAATGCTTGCAGGTGGAAATCCTCTGCCTTGGGATAGTTTTCAAGGTCGGAGTACAAGGCTCCCAGATTGTTCTGAGACATAGCCAAGTAAACACGATAGGCTTCAGGGTTCTGAAGGAACAACTGGGTGTAATTCTCCTGTGCCTTGAGCATATATTCCTCTGCTTTGGCATAGTTGTGAAGCTCATAGTACAGACTCCCTAGGTTGTTCTGTGAAGAGGCCAAGTCTTCGCGATAGGCATCGGGATTCTGCTGGAACAATTGCATCCTGTTCTCAAGAGCCTGGAGATAATATTCCTCTGCCTTGGGATAGTTTTGTTGATTATTGTATAACAATCCCAAATTGTTCTGAGTGTCTGCCAGACTGGCACGATAGACATTGGGGGCCCTAGAGAAAAGTATAGAACGGCTTTCCAATGCCTTGAGGTAGTATTCCTCTGCCTTGGAATAGTTATGAAGGTTATCATACAAGAAGCCTAGATTATGTTGAATGTCTGCTACATTGGAAAGATAGACATCGGGATTCAGGTGGAACAAATAGGTATAGTTCTCCAATGCCTTGAGATTGAAATCTTCCGCCTTCGCAAAGTCATGAAGAGTTTGGTAAACCCCACCCAAATTGAGTTGAGTCATAGCCAAATCCAAACGATAAGCATCAGGATTCTGTGAGAACAAAATGTTGCGATTTTCCAACGCCTGAAGGAAATGCTCCTCTGCTTTGGAATAATCGTTGAGATTATTATATATCACGCCCAAATTGTTTTGAGTCAAAGCCAAACTGGCACGGTAGGCATCGGGATTCAGCGAGAACAAGGTATTTTGGTTATTTAATGCTAGAAGGGAATACTCCTCAGACTTCACATAATCATGAAGATTGATATATAATCCCCCCAAGTTACATTGAGTATCTGACAGGCTGCGCAGATAGTTTTCGGAAACTTGAGTGGTTTGTTCTGCGTAAATATCCAATGCTTTCATGTAGTATTCTTCTGATTTGGCATATTCATGGATGTCATAATAATTAACCCCCATATTGCTATATATCGAAGCCAAATCAATGCGATAGGCATCGGGATTCTGCTTATACAATACCTTAGCGATATCCAAAGCGCTGAGAAAAAACTCTTCTGATTTCACCAAATCATGCATTTTATAGTACAAACGCCCTAAGTTGTTTTCTATAGACATTTGCCAGTAAGAATCATCCTTATGATTATTCAGACTCATGAGATGGAAACGCTCAGCATCATTGAAATCATTCTGGCCTAAGGCGAAAAGCGCATACACCCACACCGCATCCACGTTCGTAGTATCCGCCAGCGCGGCGCGTTTCAATAGTTCGCCGGCTTTTCGATAATTCTCCTCACCGCCGGCGAGTTTCAGAGTATTGACCTGCCTTTGCAGCATGGCGAAGAAGGTTTTTGCGGCTTCTTGCTGCTTGGCTTTCTCGTCTTCGAGTTTGGCGATGTCTTCATTGAGGCGGCGGACGTTCTCCACTGCGGTGATATACTTGCCGGCGGCGTTGAGGGCGTTGTATGCCTCGGCGGCTTCATCGAGACGGCCGGCATGGGCGAGTTCCACGAACCGCTGCTCCTGTTCGGAGAGTTCGCTGAGGTCGATGCGGGCGAACTGGTCAACGTAGGCATCGAGATTCTTCAGTTGGTTGTCGTAATGGTCTTCCAATTCATCGAGTTTCTGGCGGTATTCCTCCTCCTTCAGTTTCCCCTCCTTTTGGAGTCGTTCTAGTTCGGCAAGTGCCTTCTCATATTTCTCGTGGTAACTGTCCACCGACGACTGCTTCAGTTTGCCTTTCAGTTGCGTGAAATACGCGCTCTGTATCAGCACTATCTCGAACGGCTTTTGGTCGCGCGAAATGTTCCACTGCTCCACGGCGGTCTTGTTCATCAGTTCAAACCCCGCCTTCGTGGCAGCACGGAAAGACACCCTGTCGCCCGGCTTCAGCGTGGCAAACTGCAAGGTAACGGAACCATTTGCCGCCGACGTGGCAGTCTGTGCTCCTCTCACCTCCACCTGTACGCCAGAGAGCGGTGTCTTCTGCTGCTTCTGGTTATACTGCTTGACGATGCATGGCTGTGTGGCCTGCGCCATGGCGGTGAGGGATATGGCGAGAACGATGAGGGTAAGAATGGCTTTTTTCATGGTGCGAAGTAGTTTGATTCCACAAAAATAACAAATAAAAAACAAACAGCCATTTCGCATAGGGAAAATTTGCTTAAAGTTCCTTCATTCGCAGTATAATCGCAATGTGTTTACCATACACACATTCAAACTCATGCCATTCCCTCATACAAGAAAGGAGACGCCGAGATGGCGTCTCCAATCTATCAGAAATTTGAACTATCCGTCCACTTTGTAGTGAAGGTCTATCATTGATTCTCAAACACATTCTTGAGAGATGCGAGCAGCGTGTCGAGGGTGGTGCCACCGAGGTCGAGACGCTCAATCTTGAGGTTCTGCAACATGCTCGGCAGGTTCTCCGCCATGATGATGCGGTGGTCTTTCTTCATGTTCTCCGTCTCCACCTTCATGCGCTCTATCTCGATACTCAGTTTCTGCAGTTCCACTTCCAGTTGTTTCCTCTTCATGTCGAGTTCTGCCTGCAGTGCCTGGATTTTCTCCTCCTCGGTGAGCGTTTGGCCCTGTTCGAGCATCTGCTGGCGTTTGTATTCCTCTTCTTCCTTGAAGAGTTCCCACTCATGAGTCATCTCCTCCTTCTTCAGGGCATGGTCTTGTTCGCGGCGGTGCTTCTCCACCTCACCCTTGTCGTTGATTTCCTGCAACTGAAGTTGTTTCTTACGCTCACGGTCGGCCAACTCACTCTGCTGTTTGATGATTTTCGTCTGGTCACTCACATGGATGCGTTGCTCCTCAATCTGTTTCTCAGTCTCTATGGAGTTGGTCTCAGCCTCCAGCCTGATAGCGTTGCGGAACTTCGCCTGCATGTTGTCGAACAAGGTTTTCGAAAGGATTCTCACGTTCTTAATCTCGATGGTCTCCACCACGATGCCCCATTGTTCGCAGATATATTCCAGTTCCTTCTTCAGTTGCAGGATGATGGTACCGCGTTTGCGGAGCACCTCTTCGATGGTCATGTTGGCTACCATGTGACGGATGGCCGACTCCACTACATCCTTCAAGAATACGCTCACCTGCTCCATCGTGTCGTTGTCTTGCTTGAAGTCGAAACTCTGATAGATTTTCTTGGGGTCACCAACTTTCCAGATGGCAAATCCGCTGACCTCGACACCCTGATTCTCACGGCTGATCTGGTCGGCAGAGAAGGTGATGTTATTCACTTTTCCCGGGATAATCACATATTGAATGAGAGGAGTGCAAAAGAATCTGAAACCACGGCCTTCCTTCACGATGTTGCCTTTCTTGAAAACGATGGCGTAGTCGGATGGGTTGACTGTCACAAAACGGTAGTTACTCATGTTTTTGATACCCTTGTTCGTGTCGGGCACAACTTCTAAGTTTTCCGGAATCGGCTTTTCCGTGCCTCATCCGACCTTATAGAGTCATGCCACACCCGTTTTCTATCATTCCATGAAGAAATTTGTTGCACGTCCTCACCCCCTACAACAACAAGCCCATGAATCCGCCGAAGAATTCATGGGCTTTGGGTGGGTTCTGTTTATTCCCACAAATGAGTTTAACAATGATGGGTGACTATCATCCATTCAGAACTGATACGAAACAGATGCCATCAGCATCCGTCCTTTCTGAAACTCGGGCACATACTCGTAATTGGGTCCACAAATGTAATGATAAGTATCAAAGATGTTTTCACAGTCGAGTGAGAGTTTCAAGTTCTGCTTGTAAGAGTATTTGATGCCAAGGTCGAAGAGTAATTTCCCATCCACGAAGAAATCCTGGTCTTCTTGCATTCCATAATTCAGTTTTTTGCCTGTATACGATGATTGGCCATAAATCTTGAGTTCGTGGGTATTTCCCTGCAGAAGATAGGATGCTGCATGGAGATTGAGCGTGAAATGTGGAACTGCACACACCATCTTCTTGGAACTGTTGTAATAATAATCCCTTGAATCGACATCATGGCAGTAATAGAGCGAGAGATTAGCAGAAAAACGCTTGTAGGCGTAATTGGCTATTCCCTCAAAACCAATATTGGTGAGTTGCCCTGTGTTTTTGTTGGAATATTCGTCTCTATTCAACCAGTTAAGGAGGTTGTTGTATTTGTTGTAGAATAAGTTGACCTCATAAGTGAGATGAAGTGCCGGAAAGGTTCCCATGGCGGTGAGTTGAAGCGCCGATAAATGCTGAGGCTCCAAAGTGGTATAATCCGTCTTCGTGATGAAGCGGTTGTAGAACGAAAGGTCGGCGAAAGCCTCGGAATAAGACAACTTGAGACTGAAACGCTCATGGGGTATATACAACAGGGCAAGTCGTGGTGAAAAGGATTTGACGACATCTTCTTCCTGCCGGTATTTAAGGTCGTAGCGGAAACCAGCATTCAGGATGAGACGTGACTGGAAATAATGCTTGGCTTGCAAGAAGAATGACATGATGCTTTCATTTCCGGCGTCATTGATTTCCTTGGATTTCAAATCCCCATTAATGACGTCCGAATATCTTTCCCCCCATAAATAATTCATCGACAGCAGCGAAAAGTGCTCGAATTGACATCCAAACAGGAAACTCCCTTTCATGATGCCATGTTGGTAATTGGACGATGCCCTGAAATAGCCTCCTATCGTATGCTCATTGTTATTGCTAAACGAAAAACGTCCGATATCATATATAGTATCCATCACTATTTCATCGAATTGGTTGATTTGAGGTGAAATAATGAGAGACGAATCAAGTATTACATTATAATAAGAACAGTTGTACCAGTCGCTGTATAGGGAGGCATCGAGAGAAAATTTTCCCAACTGACGGGTATAGCCGATATCTGCATGGGTTGATTCCGTGGCATTGCCGGGCTTGATGCCATATAAAGGATAAGTCTTGTCGTAGTCATAACCGCCATAATAAGTGGTCTTAGGCAAAATCTTCTTGGTGTTCTTCCGGCTGAATGACAGGGCGAATCCCTTGAGCCTGAACGTCAAACCTACATCATAAGAAGGTTTATCCTTATAGCCGTCAACGATAATTTGGTCTGTGCCAAAGTAGTAATACTTAAAATCATTATATTCTTCATAAGTTGTATATCCCGGACTCTTCAGAGGATAGCCCTCACCATCACCCAAATGGCGTATTTGTCCGTCGGAGGAATAAATAGACGCCCAGGCGAAGATGTCGGCATCCAAAAACTGCGTGCCAACCGTGAGGTCGGCTTTGTGGGTGTTGAAAATGCCGTAGCCATATTTTACCTTCACCCCGTCTAATTCTCTGCCGCTCTTGGTGATGATATTCACCACAGCCGACAGGGCGACATTGCCATACAACGAGGAGGCAGGACCGCGCAACACCTCGATATGGTCGATCTTCTCTGTACTGATAGAGTAACCTGTGGTACTGCTGTTGTCGTAACGTGTATTCAATCGGTGACCGTTTTCCATGACCAGGATGAGTTCCTGCGTGTTGGAGAAGGCTCCGTGCATGGAAAGATTATCTCCTTCATTGAGGTGGGTTATTTTGGCGATGCCCGGCACATATGCCGCGAGTATCTGCCCCAAGTCCTTGTTGTTGCCCAAATCCTCTATCATTTCCGAGGTGATGATAGTGATGGGACCGGGTGCCTCGTTAATGCTCTCACTTTGGCTGGATGCCGTGGTGATGGTGGTGGCTATGCCTTCCTTGAGTTGGCTGATGAGTTCCTGAAAACGGGCAGGGTCGTCGGTAGAGTTGTAATAATTGTTGAGTTTGATCAGTTGTTCCGCATAGTATCGGGCTTCTTCTGTGCGGTCCTCACTCAGATAGCAGAGCGCCAGCAAGCGGTAGGCGCTTTGTTTGAGAAGGCCATCGAAGCCCACCAGGTTGTCCTGCAACAGTTGAATAGCCTGCTCTACACGTCCAATGGCGAATTCGCTCTCGGCTTGGTTGAATATTTGCCGTGAGGCGTTTTCCTGCGCGTGAACGGAAAGTGCCGACAGCCAGAAAATGAGGGTTATGATCAGGTGCAGTTTCTTCATTTCCTGACGGGTATGGTGAATGTGAAGGTTGTACCTTCGCCTTCGGTGGATAAAAAAGATACCGTTCCTCCATGCTTGTTCTCGATGATGTCGCGCACGATGCCCATGCCCAGTCCCGTTCCCTGACCGACGGGCTTGGTGGTGAAGAAGTTCTCATAAAGCCGCTGTTTCACTTCCTCGGTCATGCCTTCGCCGTTGTCGGCAATGCTGATAACAAGGTTGGCGCCGTCTGTCCTGACGATGACCGACACCTCGGGAAGATAGTCGTCGCCGGCAAACTGTTTCTTCTTCCATACGGCATAACAGGCGTTGTTCATCACATTGAGCACAGCACGGCTCAGGTCCTGTGGAATGACCATCAACGGTGCCAGCCCTTCTTCATACTGTTCGTGTATGCTGATGTTGAATCCCTTGTGGTTGGCGCGCAGGGCATGATACGACAACCATACATACTCCTTGACCAGTTTGCATATGTTGGTGGGCAGAAACTCGTCGTCCTTGCCTCTCGACACCATCAGGATGTTCTGGATAATGCTCACAGCACGCTCGCCGTGCTCTGCTATCCTGGCCATGTTACCCTTTAGGTCGGCGATGATGTCGTCGGCATCCTTGCGGTCTTCTTCAGGCAGTTTGTCCTCGTTGTCTTTCAGGATGTCGGTGAGGTCGCGCAGCAACTTGTCCGACATCTTGCTGAAATTGATGACGAAGTTAAGAGGATTCTGTATCTCATGGGCGATGCCTGCGCTAAGCGTTCCCAGCGATGCCAGTTTCTCTTGTTGTTGGAGTCGTTGCCTGAGTTGTTCAATCTGTTCCATAATGCTATGATTTTCTAATCGGTAACGTGATGGTAAACTCACTGTATTCGCCTTTTACCGACTCTACCTGGATATCTCCACCATGGTTCTGAATGATTTCACGGCTCAGGTAGAGTCCGATGCCTGCAGCCTCGCTCGTGGTCTTGGTGGTGAAGAAGGGGTCGAATATCTTGTCGAGGATGTTGCTTCCGATACCGATGCCGTTGTCGCGGATAATGATGTCGACGGCTTTTTGATGCCTGACCACCTGCAGGGCAATCTCGGGCACATAGCGTCGGCCCTCACCCTCATCGGTTTGCTTCCGGGCTTTCTTCACGACGGCATACACGGCGTTGGCCAGCAAACTCATGATGGCCTTGCTCAGTTGGTCGGCATTGCCGTTGATGGGCAACGGTTCTTCACTGTCATCAACAATGGTCTTGATGCCGTATTGCTCGATTTCCTGTTTGTAATACTCGAGCAGCATCTCCTTATCCTGATGGATGACTGGCATGAGGTCCATGGCAACAATACCGCCCGACCTGTCTCTCAGCATCTCTTCCATCGCCTTCAGCATACGTGTGGTGTTCTGCCCGTGTTCACCAACTTTCTTCAGGTTCACCGAGAGCATGTCGAACACTTCCATCGTGTCCTCGTAGTTGTCTTCGTCCATGTGCTCTTTCTCGTCCTCCACGTTGGCCTTGGCGTCTTTCACCAAGCCCTCGGAAAGTTTGGTGAAGTTGTTGATATAGTTCAGGGGATTGAGGATGCGGTCGATGAGTCCCTGGGTCAGTTTACCTGCTGTGGCCATCTTCTCCAGTCTCACCACCTCTGCCGAGCGTTCCTGCACCACATTCTCCAGCCTTACCTTCTCTTTCTCCAGCCTCCGCACACGGAAGCGGAAGAAGAAGTAGATCAGGGCACCAAGGAGCAACAAGTAGAGCAAGTTCATATACCACCTCAAATAGAAAGGTGGCTTGATGTAGAACTTAATGCTTAAAACACCTGTAAGATTGTTGAGCGCATCGTGTGCCTGAACGTAGAAGGTGTATCTGCCGGGGGAAAGGTTGGGAAAAATCGCTTTCGTATTGGGACTCCAACTGCTCCAACTGCCGTTGTTCAGTCGGTAGCGGTATACCGTGGATGTGGAGAAGGATGGAGAGTCGATCGAGTAAGTGAATGTCAGGTCGTTCTCGTCATGATTGAGTGTCGGGAGTTCCTCGGGCATGTCGCCGAATCCACCCCAGAGGATGCTGTCGCTGCCCAGCCTTACCGTACGGATGTAGAGTTTCGGTTTGACGATGATTGTGGGGTCTTGTGCTTTGGTGTCGATGACGGTCAGTCCTTGGTCGTTTCCCATCCAAATCTCGTTTTGCTGGGTGTAGATGGCCTGAATGGGCATGTTGTTGATGAAAAACAGCAGTCGGTCCATGTCTTCCAGTCTCTTGCCGTTTTTCCACCTATAGAGCATCTTCCCTTCGTTGTTGGTCATCCATGTGACGCCATTCTGGTCTACATACGACACAAGGGGATAGGGAAAGGGCTTGGTGTCTTCAGCACTGACTATGGTTGCCTGTCCGTCGGTCATCACTATCGTCTGGAAATTCTCTTCCTTGCCCTTATATTGTTCGAAGGTGCTGCTGTCGGCTTTTTTATACCATATCGAGCCAAACAGGTTTTGCATCCAGATGGTTCCGTTCTTGTCTTTTACGATTTTCCTGAGATTATTCAGATTAAGCACCTTCTTCCTGTCATTCCCGTTGCTCTGAATCATATATAAGCCAGTGAGTTCGCCACAGTAGATTTGCGAGCCATCTTCGAGCAGTGACGTGGTATGGCTGGAGGTCAACTGGCGAGCATGCCCGCCGGGGAGGATACGGAACACACCGTCGGCGGAGGCGGCGAGCAGACTGTTGCTGCTCTTCTTCAACTCCCAGCAGGCATGTCTCACCTCAGGCACTCTCACGAACTGGCGACCTTCTTGTCGGAACAGTCCGTCGTCGGTGCCGGCGTAGATAATGCCGTTGAGCGACTCTATGGTGAGCACAGCACTGGAGAGTCCTTCCTGGGGGGTGAAACGAGAGACACCAGTAGGCAGATGGATGACGAAGATGCCCCTGCCTGTTGCACCCCACAGGTGGCCTCGCCCGTCGTAGGCGGCATACGCCACATTGTTTGAACAAAGACCGTTTGCGTCGGTGAGCATATAGAGCAATCGCCCCTTGTCGGTGACGGCGATGCCGGCGTTTTTCATTACATGGGCTTCCAGTCCATAGCCCAAGGGCAGTGTGATCACGGTGTCGTTCTTCGCCACGTCTTTTTCGCCACGTTCCAGGGCTTCTACATTCACCACATCGAGCATGCCTATCCTTACCGCCTCCTTGGCAACTGCCTTTTTCACAGTCAACTTGTCATTCTCTACCTTATAAATAGTGGCATCATCGGCAACGAACTGTATCTCACCTTCATACTCGTAGATTTCCGTCACTTCGCCGCGGAAGAAACCTTTGTCTCCTATTCTCTTCAGCGCTATATCTCCGTTGTCTTTTCTCACCACTTTGCCGAAGTAGTTGTAGCCGCCCACCCAGATGGTATTGTCCTTTGCCCTGTATACCACGGTGATACGTGTGATGCCCGGGGTGTGGATGAGGCGCCATTCCGCATAGTCATAATACAACAGTCCCTCAAAATTGGCCACAAACACATTGCCGTTCTCGTCGGTCTCGATGTCGTAGTTAGTGTTGTTGGCACCATACTCATCAGCAGTGAAATTGCGGATGAAGGGAATGCCCTGACCATAAGCCATGGCGATGAGCATCAGTAGCATGAGGGTGGTCAGCAGTCTTTTCATGGCGATGCCTCCTTTCCACGGTTGCCGGTAAACGACTCATAGGGCACCTCGCGGCCGATGTAGAAATTCCACTCGTCAGCGGTAAGGTCGCGCTTCAGTTTCTTTTTGACGGTTTCCACCATCACGGGCACGGAGATGTTGACGGCGGTGATATTGCCTTTGACATCACCCAGCCAGAAGGTGTTCTTCTTCGAGTCGAAACAGAAATGCATAATCCATTTGTCGGTCTCAACCAGCGTCATCGGGTCTATTTTCTCCTTGTCGGCTATCCAGAGATTCACCGTACCGTCGTAACTGGAAGAGTAGAGCCTGCGGCCGTTCATCTTCATCTTCGAGACGCGTGAACGATGGCCGATGAGTTTTTGTCCCTTTCCATGCTTGTCAAACAGCCAGATGGTGCCGTCGCTCATGCCATAGGCTTCCAAGCCCGTGTTCTTCGATTCGCAGTAGGCAGTCACGTGCCCGCTGACAGGCACTTTCTCCGTGCTGTAGTCGTCAAGGCCCTTCACTAGGTGCATCATGTCTTGGTCGTCGAAGAGCAGGGGCAGTTTATTCTTGCGCGAACCCATGGTAACGCGGAATGGCAGTTGCCGGGTACCGCTCACAACCTGCTGTTTCAGGTCTACCAGTGCAAGGGCTCTTTCGCCGACGACGAGCATGCTCCGCTCGTTGAGGTCGTGCAGACGCATCGGATGCTCTACGTTGTCGAGCGTAAGGGTCTTCACGGTCTTGAGGTCGTTCTGGATAATAACGAGATGGCCGGTACGGCTCACGGCATAGATACTCCCGGTGGTGGTGTCTACGATGACATCGCGGAAGTCGAACTTGCTGTTATTGAAGAGTACGTTTGTCTTCAGCCGGGTTCCCTGTCTCTTGAAGAGGATGATTTCGCCATAGTTGCTGATGGAGATAAGGGTGTTTTCCTGACCCGGCAAGTATTCTATGTTCATCACGGCACCTACGTGTTCCGTCCACAACAGTTTGCTCTGACTCAAATCCATGAGAGGTTGGAAGACGGCAGGATAGTACACATCGCCTCCATAGCGCGATGTGTAGAGGTAGGAGGCGTAGCCCAGCAGGTTGGCGAGGTCAACATTGCCAGCCTGTAACTGAAGGGAGGAGATGGAGCCTAACGAACGACCGAGAGCGATGTAACTGAGGGTATCGGCCTTGCGTTTCGAAAACTCTGCCTGTATGCGCTGGTGCTCAGCCAACAGCCGCTGTTCTTCTGCCAACCGCTGCTGCTCTTCGGCACGCTCCCGCTGGGTCTCTGCCACCGCCGTGGCTTCGAGGGCCCTTTTCTCTGAGGCCACCGCATCGCGCTCTGCCTCGAGGGCGTTCTTCCGTTCGTGCTCCGAGCGCAGTCGCATCTCATTGGCTACTCTTGTCTGCTGGAGGGCTTCCTCGCGTTTCTCGTCAGAGATTTCCCTCTGCTCGTTGGCGATGTCCTCCATCTGGGCGCTGACACTTCTCATCACGGTCGACCGCATCTCCTGCTTCTTCATCTCGTCAATCCGCACCTGCAGGTCTTTCACCTTCTTGTGCTCCGAATGCCAGCCGATGAAGCCTCCGGCAGCGATTCCTGCCAGCAGCAATCCTGCGCAAGCCGTTATGATTTGCTTTCTGTCCACGCCGTTGGGAAATTATAGTCGTTTCAGGGCAAGCAACGTGATGTCGTCGCTCTGTTCAGCGTCACCGGTAAAGGCTTTCACGTCGGCCTTCACCGCGTCTATCATCTGCTGGCAGCCGTCATGGGGGGTATTTTTCAGCAGAGCCTCCAGTCTTCTTTCGCCATATTCATTCAATTCGGTATCCACGGCTTCTGTCACGCCATCGGTATAGAGCATCAGGGTGTCGCCGTGTTCCAGTGTGAAAGTATCTTCCTTGAAACTGATGTCTTCCATGAATCCCGCGATGATGTCACTGCTCATGGGCAGTCGTCTGAGACTGCCATCGGCCTTCACCACATAGGGTGGGTTGTGGCCGGCATTGGAGTAGGTCACCTCGCCTGTCTTGACGTTGTAAATGCCATAGAACACGGTAACGAACATGCTGTTCACCGACTCCTCTACCAACAGGTTGTTGCAGTAGGTGATGCATTCCGAGGGCGACACGCCCCTGATGCCAGTAGCACGGATGAGCGTGCGGCTCACTGCCATGAAAATGGCGGCAGGCACGCCCTTGCCGCTCACGTCGGCGATGACGAAGCCGATGTGGTCGTCGTCGATGCGGAAGAAGTCGTAGAAGTCGCCCCCCACGTCCTTGGCGGCATACATCGAGGCAGCGATGTCGAGTTGGTGGGCATTCTCGGGGAATGGCGGGAAGATGCGTGGCAGGATGGCCTGCTGTATCTCACTCGCCACGGCCAGGTCGCCCTTAATCGACTCCAACTGGATGTGCTCTTTTTGCATCGCCTTGATGTAGGTGATGTGCTCGATGGCTTTCTCGATGGTCACGCTGAGGTCGTCAAGGTCGATGGGTTTCGTGGCAAAGTCAAAGGCACCGTTGTTCATCGCCTGGCGGATGTTGCCCATATCGCCGTAGGCCGACACCATGATGCACTTCAATGCCGGGTTCTGCATCTCGTTGATTTTCGTCAGCAGCGACAATCCGTCCATCTCGGGCATGTTGATGTCGCTCAGGATAATGTCGAAGTCCTTTTCCTTGAGAAGCATCGTGAGGGCTTCCAGACCATTGTGGGCGAAATGGAATTCATATTCTCCTTTTCTGATTTTCCTTCTGAAGTATTGTGTCAACAACAGTTCCAGGTCAAGTTCGTCGTCGACACTAAGAATCTTTACAGGCATATATATTAGGTTTAACTGATTGCATATCTGATTAATTGGCGAAATTAAGAAAAAAATCCATAATATCCATCAAGTTACGGCAAAAACTGAAAAAATGCTTGTTTTTTTCCTCAAAAGTAATGAGAAATCCCGTTTTCTCGACTTATCACCCGCATCTTCACACTGGCCTCATTGGTAACAAATTGGCATGAAATACCCTCTGTTGTGCAGAAAAGCACAAATATTTTTGGCTTTTCCTTCTACTTTTTGTAATTTTGTTGACTCAACTATCGCAAGTAAGTAAAGATTAAGCCTTGAATAAATAATGGGGAAGCGAAGAAAAAAACAAGCCACCAGCCTCGACGCTGTTAAAGCCATGAGGCGCGGGGGACGTGAAGCCGAGCGCGAACTGTTCGGCCCGGGATTCCATTCCCTCAATCACGTGCACAAGTCAAAGAAGACTTACACAAGGAAGAAAAAACATTCAGGGCGAAACCCGATAGACGAATAATACCGCGGAACAGATAGTGAAGCGTTAAAACCGTTACGTTTGTTGCTGTATCACAGCAACCAGCCGTAAATCTGAAGACGCGGCATTACCAGATGACCCGTAATCCCCAAGACGTTAAACTCCTCTTTAACTCCTTATAAAAGCAAAAAGAAAATGAAAAAACTACTTCTAATGATGATTGTAGGCATCAGCGCACTCTCCATGTCGGCAGAAAATGTGCTGATGGCATCACCCGATGGCAAACTGCAAGTGACGGTGAGCGAGGAAAATGGCAAAATAGGCTATACCGTTGACTACGACGGCAAATCCATGCTTCAGAAATCGGCCCTGGGACTGAAGACCAACATCGGCAACTACGAAGACAACCTGACAATAAAAGAGGTGCGTACATCACATGTAGACCACACCTACACGCTCACCCAGTCGAAGGCATCACAAGTGCATGTGGTGGCCAACGAATGGCAAATCGACTGCGTGAATGGCGACGGACTGCGGATGACCATCACCTTCCACATATCCAACAACGACATTGCCTATCGATACACCCTCAGCATTCCCGAGAGAGGCAGGCTCAGAGACAAGCGCTCGGCCGTGGTCACCAGCGAGGCAACAACATTCAACCTGGCAGATGGCACCACCACGTTCCTCTGTCCGCAGATAAAACCGGGCACCGGATGGATGGGCACCAAACCGAGTTATGAGGAGGAGTACAAGCCCGACGTGCCCATGACACAGAAGTCGGCTTTCGGTTGCGGATACACCTTCCCCTGCCTGTTCAAGGTGGGCACGGCAGGATGGGTGTTGGTGAGCGAGACGGGCGTGGGGGGTGATTATTGCGCCTCGCATCTGAGCGACTATCAGCAAGGAAAGGGCTACGGCATTGCCTCGCCCGACCCCAATGAAAACGGGGGCATAGGCAGCGTCAATGCAGCCATTCCCCTGCCCGGCAGCACCCCTTGGCGCACCATCACCGTGGGCTCTTCGCTGAAACCCATCGTAGAGACCACTATCCCCTTCGATGTGGTTGAACCACGCTACGAACCAAGCCAAGTCTACCAACCAGGACGATACACATGGAGTTGGCTCATCTGGCAAGACAACTCCTGCAACTACGACGACCAGGTGCAGTTTGTCGACCTCGCCGCCACCATGGGTTATGAGTATGTGCTCGTGGATGCCCTTTGGGACACCCAGATAGGAAGGGAAAAGATGGAGCAACTGTCGAAGTATGCCCAACAGAAAGGCGTCGCCCTGATGCTGTGGTACAACTCCAACGGTGTGGCCAACGATGCGCCTCAGGGTCCCAAAAACTGTCTCAACACCTCCATCGCCCGCAATAAGGAGATGGCATGGATGAAACTCATTGGCGTGAAAGGCATCAAGGTCGACTTCTTCGGCGGCGACAAGCAAGAGACCATGCGACTCTACGAAGATATCCTCGCCGATGCCAACCGCTATGGCATTCAGGTCATCTTCCATGGATGCACCCTGCCGCGCGGATGGGAAAGGATGTATCCCAACTATGTGGCGAGCGAAGCGGTGCTGGCATCAGAAAACGTGTTCTTCAGCGACTACCACGCCAAACAAGAGGCCAAGCAACTCACCATGCACCCCTTCTCACGCAATGCCGTGGCAGCCATGGACTGGGGTGGCACCATCATGAACAAATATCTCTCCCGCGACAACAAGAGCCGCCATGCGCGCACCACCACCGACGTGTTCGAAATCGCCGCAGCCATCGTCAACCAGACGAGCATACAGTGCATCGCCATCTACCCCAACAACCTCAGCGAACTGCCCCAAAGCGAACTCAACTTGCTCAAGCGGATTCCCACGACATGGGACGAGACGGTGTTCATCGACGGCTACCCCATGCAATACGTGCTGCTCGCCCGACGACATGGTAATGAGTGGTGGATAGCCGGACTCAACGCCGGGGATGCTCCGCTCACGCTCAACGTCGACCTGCCCATGCTCGCAGGCAAAACGGCAGAGTGCTTCACCGACAAGAAGGCCGCTCCGGGCGAATTTCCCGACATGCAGGCCAGTGTGCTCAAAGTCAACAAGAAGGGGAAAGCCAAAATCACCCTGCAGCCCAATGGCGGCACGCTGCTCATAGGCCAATGATTTCAAGAGTAAGATTTGACTATGCACTATACCACCATACATCAAAAGGCAAAGGCGACCCTGCTCATGGGGTTGCTCCTTGCATTGTCGCTCGGTTCTTGCCACGACTCCCCCAAGCCTACAGCCTCTGAGGATGTCTCCATCACCGCCAACGACCCTGTAGACACGCTCCAGCAACTGGTGTCGAAAATCCAGAAATGCTCGCGCCTCTACACCTCGTCGTTCAAAGTGCACCGCATCATCACCCACAGCGACCAACTGAAACTCAAGGGAAGCATCCTCAGCAAGGAGTTCAGCATCAACATCCCTGCCGGCGACCGCAAGGTGGCCATCCCCATCGATGCCACACTGAAGGGTTTCATCGACTTCAGTAAGTTCTCCGACCAGAACGTCATCTTCGAAGGCGACAAAGTGGAGGTCATCCTCCCCGACCCTGAGGTGGAACTCACCAGCACGAAGATTGCCCACGAACAGGTCAACGCACAGGTGTCGTGGTTCCGCTCCGACTTCACCGACGAGGAACTGAGTTACTATGAGAAACAGGGGCGCGAGAGCATCATCGCCTCAGTGCCCGAAATGCAGGTGGTGGAGCGTTCGCGCGCCAGTGCCGCCCACATCCTCATCCCTCTCATCAGCCAACTGGGATTCGATAAAGACAACATCATCATCACTTTCAGGAAAGACCTCAACGCCAGAACCCTGAAAATCATCTCCGAATAACTCGCAGCATGAAAGACCAACAATTCAAAGACAACCAGGTGGCACGCCTCATCCTCACGGCGCTCACCATCATCGCCTTCGTGGTGATGGTGATCACCCTGACGGTCAAGGGGACGACAAACGAGGTGGCACTGACCCCCGACAACAAAAAGATAGAAGTCACGCCGATTCAGATAACATCGGTGAAGGAGATTGGACAATGGGAATTCCTGAGCGTGAGCGACGAGGAACTGGTCGACTCCGTGGAGTCACGCATCTTCGGGCAGCCGAAGAAAATCGTGCGCATCTACTATGGCACGCTGCGACTGGGCGTTGACCTTTCCCAACTGCAAGACGACGACGTGGTGCTCCGTGGCGACACGGTCGACGTGACGCTGCCAGCCATCTCGCTCCTCGACAACGATTTCATCGACGAGGCGAAGACCAAGTCGTTCTACGAGACCGGCACATGGCCACAGTCTACCCGTGCCGCCCTCTTCCAGAAAGCCAAGAAGCAGATGCTCGCACGATGCATGACACGCGAGAACATCCACATCGCACAATACAATGCCGTAGAGGAAATCACCAGGGTGTTCAAGGCGATGGGATTCGAATACGTCGACGTGCACTTTTAGAACAACCGAAATACAATGGATACAATCAATAATATTATAGGCGACATCAGTTCGTTTCTCTGGGGGTGGCCCATGGTCATCATGCTCTTGGGCACTCACCTCTACCTCACTTTCATTCTGAAATTCCCCCAACGCAAGTTGCTGAAGGCCATCAAACTCTCAGTGACACCCGACAAGAACTCCAGCGGCGACGTGTCGCAGTTTGGCGCCCTTGCCACCGCCCTCGCTGCCACCATCGGCACGGGAAATATCGTGGGTGTGGCCACTGCCATCGCTATCGGTGGTCCGGGCGCGGTATTCTGGTGCTGGCTCACCGGTGTCTTCGGCATCGCCACGAAATATTCCGAGGGTCTCCTCGCCATCAAATACCGGGTGAAGACCTCATCGGGAAAGATGCTCGGCGGACCGATGTATGCCCTTGAGCGTGGACTGGGATGGAAGAAGATGGCCATGCTCTTTGCCCTCTTCACTGCCCTCGCCTCCTTCGGCATCGGCAGCACGGTGCAGGCCAACGCCATCTCCACCATCACTCATGATTCCTATGCCGTGGCACCATGGCTGATGGGTGCCATCATCTGTGCCCTCACTGCCGTGGTCATCATCGGCGGCGTGAAATCCATCGCAAAGGTTTGTGGGGCTTTGGTGCCTTTCATGGCTGTCTTCTATGTCCTGGGGTGCATCTACATCCTCTTCGTCAACGGACAGTATGTGTGGCCAGCCATCAAACTCATCGTGGAGTCGGCATTCAATCCTGCCGCGGCAGGAGGTGGCTTCGCGGGCACCACCGTCATCATGGCGGCTCGCTATGGCATCGCCCGCGGACTCTTCTCCAATGAATCGGGACTGGGTTCGGCGCCCATCGTGGCGGCAGCGGCACAGACACGCAACCCCGTCAGGCAGGCGCTCGTCTCCAGTTCGGGCACGTTCTGGGACACGGTGGTGATTTGTGCCATGACCGGCCTGGTCATCGTGAGCAGCATCATCGCGCATCCCGACATCAGTTTCGAAGACGGCGCGGCACTCACCAAGGCGGCATTCAGCAAGATTCCATACATCGGCACACCATTGCTCAACATCGGTCTGGTGACCTTCGCCTTCAGCACCATCCTCGGCTGGTGCTATTATGGCGAGCGGGCAGTGGAATACCTGCGCGGACAACGGTGGGTGATGGCCTACCGCATCTGCTATATCGTTGCCGTGTACCTCGGCAGCATCGTCAGCCTGTCGCTGGTCTGGAACCTCGCCGACTGCATGAACGCGCTCATGGCCATCCCCAATCTCCTATCCCTCCTCTTCCTCAGCCGAGTGCTCAAGCACGAAACAAAAAAATACCTATGGAGCGGAAACCTCGACCATTACATGGAAGAGGAATTGGTTGAAGAGAATGCAAAGGAATAAAACGGAATGGAATAGAACGGAATAAAGCGGAAAGGAATAAAACAGAATAGAAGTCCAAAAATAATCTCCAATTTTCTAATTTTCCATTTTTAATCTTTAATTTTTCATCTTTAATCTTTAATCTTTCCTATGGATTCTTTCACCACCCAATCGGGGAAATCGCTGCAAGTAACCCCTATCAAACACGGCAGCATGGAAATCAATTTCGAGGGGCGCATCATCCAGGTCGACCCCGTCATCGACGGCACACCGCCTACGACCGACTATACGAAGATGGCGAAAGCCGATGTCATCCTCATCACCCACGACCACTACGACCACTATGATGAGCAAGCGGTCAGCGACTTGCGCAAGGAGTCAACCGTCATCATCACCAACCAACTCACTGCCGCGGCACTGGGCGAAGGCGAGGTGATGTATAATGGCGACTCACTGCAGGTGTTCGATGACTTGAAAATCGATGCGGTGGCTGCCTACAACACCACTCCCGGACACACGCAGTTTCATCCCAAGGGGCGCGACAATGGCTTCATTCTCACCGCCGACGGTCTGCGCATCTATATCGCTGGCGACACCGAGGACATTGAAGAGATGAAGGAGGTTGCCGACATCGACATCGCCTTCATGCCGTGCAATCAACCCTACACCATGACGCCCGCCCAACTGCGCCACGCTGCCGAAATGGTGCGTCCCCGTGTACTCTATCCCTACCACTACGGCGATACCGACCCCAACGCCATCATCGAAGCGTTGGAGGGACTGGATATCGACGTAAGGATTAGGAATTTCCAGTAACCCAAAGGTTACCCTACAGCATCGTCACCAGCGATGTTGTCGAGTTTTTCTTCTCCTGCAGGCGAAGATGGAAGGTCTTCGCCTGTGGATGCCGGTGTAGCCTCATCGGCAACGGGTGCTGGGGCAGCCGCCTCGGCATCGGCATTGCTAAGGGTCTTCGAGGGGTTGAGATGGCGCTTGCGCGGCACCTTCTGCTTCTCCAAGGCACGCACCTCAAAGGGCAGGTCATCCACTTCCTCTGCCTTAATCACCACTTTCATCCCCTCAAAGGCATAGTGCTCTGCCAGGTCGATGATGTCGGCATCACGCAGGCGGATACACCCCTCCGAAGCACGTCCGGGCACACTCTCCGCATTGTTGGTACTGCCATGGATGCCAATGCCACTGTGACCGGTCTTCAGACGCAGGAAATAGTCGCCATACGACTTGATGCTCCCACGGCCGTCGCCGAAGTCATGCTCCCAGGTAGAGGCATCCTTGATTTCAGTGATGCTGAAGGGGTCGTCCATCGTGCAATGGGGCGTGCGCATGTCGCCGCTCTCCGTCTTCTGTCCTTTCTTCAACGAGAAGCAGGCGTCGTAGCGGGCCACCATCACCGTATCGCCGTCCACAGCCTCATACACATAGAGGTAGTAGTCTTTCTTCGACATCACGATAAAGCAGTTCTTCTTCTCCTTCACCATTTCGGGATGGCTGATACTCTCGTCGCCGACGATTCTGATGGCCTTCTTGCCATAGTCATCCACCACGGTCTCTTTCACCTCATCGCCCGAATACGACAATCCTCCCTCAGGTGCCGCCGTCTCCGTGGCATCCTGAGTGGCGCCACCATGACCACAAGCACCCAACAGTCCCACCAGGCAAAAGGCGGCACCACAAGCAAAATATAAAAAATACTTCTTTCGCATCATCTTCATTTGGCCAAGGACAGAAATCATTTTTAATTTTTAATTTTTCATCTTTCATCTTTCATCTTTCGGGCACAGCCCGAAATCACTCCCACTCTATCGTTGAAGGCGGCTTCGAGGAGATATCATAGCACACGCGGTTCACGCCACGCACCTTGTTGATAATCTCATTCGATACCTTCGCCATGAAGTCGTAGGGCAGATGTGCCCAGTCGGCAGTCATCGCGTCGGTACTGGTCACGGCGCGCAGTGCCACGGGGTGCTCATAGGTGCGCTCGTCGCCCATCACTCCCACGCTGCGCACGGTAGAGAGGAGCACGGCACCAGCCTGCCATATCTTGTCGTAAAGCAACTCACCGTCCTCACACACATACTGCAACATCGACTCGATGTAGATATCATCGGCATCCTGCAGTATACGCACCTTCTCAGGCGTGATGTCGCCCAGGATACGTACTGCCAGTCCGGGACCGGGGAACGGGTGGCGCTTAATCAGCCGCTCAGGCATCTCCAACTGATACCCTACCCTTCTCACCTCGTCCTTGAACAGCCACTTCAAGGGCTCACAGAGTTGCAGGTGCATCTCCTTGGGCAGACCACCCACGTTGTGGTGGCTCTTGATGACCATACCCGTGATGCTCAGGCTCTCGATGCGGTCGGGATAGATGGTGCCCTGGGCGAGCCAACGGGCATCGGTAATCTTCTTCGCCTCGGCATTAAACACCTCCACGAAGTCGCGGCCGATAATCTTGCGTTTCTGCTCGGGGTCGGTCACGCCCTTCAGGTCGTTGAAGAACTTCTCACTGGCATCCACGCCAATGACGTTCAGCCCCAGTCCCTGATAGGCGTCCATCACCTTCTGGAATTCGTTCTTGCGCAACATGCCATGGTCTACGAAGATACAGGTGAGGTTCTTGCCGATGGCACGGTTCAACAGGGTGGCACACACCGAGGAGTCGACACCGCCACTCAGTCCGAGAATCACGCGGTCGTTGCCCAACTGCTCCTTCAGTTCTGCCACAGTGGTCTCCACAAACGATGCCGGACTCCACTCCTGACGGCTGCCGCAGATGTCGACGACGAAGTTGCGCAGCAACTGTTTGCCCTGAGTGGTGTGGAACACCTCCGGATGAAACTGCACTGCCCACAGCGGATTCTTGTCGCTGGCGTATGCCGCAAACTCCACATCGGCAGTCGAGGCGATGACATGACAGTCGGCTGGCAGGGCGGTGATGGTGTCGCCATGACTCATCCACACCTGTGAGTTGGACTCAAACCCCTTGAAGAGGGGGTTATTGGCATCAAACGTCTGCAGGTTGGCACGTCCATACTCTCTGGTGTTGGTGCGCTCCACCTTCCCCCCGTTGGAGTGAGAGATAAACTGCGCGCCATAGCAGATGCCGAGCACAGGCAGGCGTCCCACAAACTGGCTGAGGTCTACGCGGAAAGCCTCTGGGTCGTGCACCGAATAGGGCGACCCACTGAGTATCACGCCGATGACCGACGGGTCGTCGACCGGGAACTTGTTATAGGGAATAATCTCACAAAACGTGTCGAGTTCGCGCACCCTTCGTCCAATCAACTGGGTGGTTTGCGACCCAAAGTCGAGAATAATAATCTTTTGCTGCATATCTTATACTATTATGAATTTTCTGATTCTGGTTTTGTATACTGAGAATAAAATTGAAATTCTCTTTTAACTCCTCTTCAACTCTCCTTCAAAATCGCTTGCCTTTTCCAGAGAATCCACTTTTCCTACATCCAGCATCCTCAGTCCGTCTTGCACCACTCCTCTTATCACCATCCTGTCGCATACCGACAGGTAGAAATCGATGATGCCGAAACGAGGGGGCCATTCCTCCATGAGCCGCAACAGCGACGGCGCCACCACATGAATGCCCGAGAACGCCAGCCGCCGGCAGTCTTCCACCCGAAGTGTGGCGTAGGGCGACTTCACCTCGCCCGTCTTCACATTGGTCCATCCCACCAACCGCATATTGTCGTCGAAGAGCAGATACCTGCTCGTCTCCCGTTCGCTCACGAGCAATGTGGCGTCGCTGTCGGCGGCATCGTAGAGCGCGCACAGGTCGGCATTGCTCAGGATGTCTACATTATGCACGAGCACGCGGCTGTCGGCATCCAGCAGCGGCGCAGCCTTCTTCAGTCCACCGCCTGTTTCCAACAACTGCTCGCGCTCGTCAGAGACGAGAAACTGCATCCCTTCCACGGGATGGCTCTCCAGATACTGGATTATCTGGTCGGGGAAATGGTGCACATTCACCACCACGCGCTCGAAACCGGCCTGTCGGAGCCGCTCCACCACATGACCTATCAGCGGCTCTCCCCCCACAGGCACCAGGGCCTTAGGCATAGTGTCGGTGAGAGGGCGCAGGCGCGTACCAAGTCCGGCGGCGAAAATCATGGCTTGTCTCATGCTTATGGAGAGTTTTTTACTATTGATTCTTCAAGAACTATCGAAACTATCGATTCTATAGGAACTATAACGTAGCCCCGACGGCAGGCAACACGCTATGGATATCCTGCTCCCGGTGGCAAACCCGCACCTCTATGCCAAACTTCTCATGGATATGCTCGGCCAGGTGCTGTGCCGAATAGACACTGCGATGCTGACCGCCCGTGCACCCGAAAGAGAACATCAGGCTGGTAAACCCTCGCTGGATATAGCGTGCCACATGGGCATCGGCCAACCGATACACGCTGTCGAGGAAGGTGAGTATCTCACCGTCGTCCTCCAGAAAACGTATCACGGGCTCGTCGAGACCGGTGAGTTTTTTGTAGGGCTCATAACGCCCGGGATTGTGCGTACTGCGGCAGTCGAAGACATACCCTCCGCCGTTGCCCGACTCATCTTCGGGAATCCCCTTGCGGTAGGAGAAACTGTAGACCCTGACCACCAGCGGACCCTTGCCGTCGTATTTCGAGAACGTGGCGGGACCATCGGCTTGGTGGGCGTTGTAGACGTTGCTCTCCGTGGTGCGCAGACCGTCGGTGCGTACCACCGGTTCTCCTTCTTGAGGCACGGCAAACTGCGGCAGTGCTGTCAGACGGCGGAGCATATCCATCAGGTAGGGATAAGGGAAGGCATCCGAGGCAACCAGACTGCGGAGGTTATCCATGGCAGGCGGTATCGACTCGATGAAATGGCGCTTCCGCTCGAAGTACCCCCTGAACCCATAGGCTCCGAGCACCTGGAGGGTGCGGAAGAGGACAAAGAGCGAGAGGCGCTGCACGAAATGATGCTTCGACGGCACCTCGGTGAAGGTCTTCAACGACTCGTAGTATTCGTAGATGAGTTTCCTCCGCAGTTTCTCAGGATATTTGGCGGAAGCCTGCCAGAGGAAAGAGGCGATATCGTAGTAGAAAGGTCCCTTCCGTCCGCCCTGGAAGTCGATGAACGAAGGATTGCCCTCGCTGTCTAACATCACATTCCGTGCCTGGAAGTCGCGGTACATGAAACTGTCGGTGTGCTCTGCCACCAGGTCTTTGGCAAACAGGCGGAAGTTGGCCTCCAGTTTCAGTTCGTGGAAGTCGAGGTCTGTGGGTTTGAGGAAACAGTATTTGAAATAGTTGAGGTCGAACAGCACGTTCTCCTCATTGAACTCCGGTTGGGGGTAACAGTTCTCCCAATCGAGCCCCCGTGCGCCACGTATCTGGAAGTTGGGCAACTGCCTGATGGTCTTCACCAGCAATTGCTGTTCGGTGAGGTTGTAGCGTCCCCCTGCATCACGTCCTCCTTTCAGGGCATCGAAGAGGGAGCGGTTGCCAAGGTCTTCCTGGAGATAGCGCAGACCGTCATCGCTGACGGCGAGAACCTTTGGCACAGGCAACTGTCGCTGCTTGAAATGGCGGGCGAGATAGAGAAAGGCGTGGTTCTCGTCGAGACTTGTCCCCACCACACCGATTACCGTATGCCCCTCGTTGTCGAAGAGACGGTAATACCGACGGTTGCTGCCCGCCCCTTGTAGGGCAACGGTCTGCGCAGGAGCGCAACCTGCATATTGGGTGTATAGTTGTTGCAGTTGCTGCATG
>JAEEGL010643394.1_pt1 | contig 61866 bp, 59 predicted proteins | sample 9134231 | NCBI WGS metagenome assembly JAEEGL01 (sample SAMN16246548, study PRJNA631951) | gut metagenome | biome: gut microbiome; feature: rumen; material: fiber-attached | host: Bos | place: Iran: Karaj | collected 2018-10
CGTTCTGAAACTGAACCACAGGAAAAAGGCAGATAAGGCCAACCTATTCCTGATCGGCGGAGAAATGATATCGGCGCCAAGACCCGGTTCCATCAGGAAAGCGCTCCGATTTGCGAAAGAAACCGGGCTGGACGTGTTTGTCCCCTACTATCCGCTTTGCACGGACTATCCCCTGACCAGGGCATATGATATGATACACGAGACTTACCGGGTCATGCTTCAGGACTATACGGCGGAGAATATATCTGTGCTCGGAACATCCTCCGGCGGAAACCTTGCACTCGGCATGGTGCCGTATATCAACGACGGCCATGGAGATACGCCGATGCCTGGGTACATCATGGCGATCTCTCCGGGCACCTGTGTCGATACAGAGGAGGAATGGCAGCGGATGCTGGAGCTGGACAAAAAGGATGTGGCGATCCCGGCCCAGTATATGAAGACAGCCGTGGAAGTCATGCGGCATGGGGATGACAGTGTCCCGGAGTATATGATCTGGCTGCAGAAGGGCGATTTTACGAACTGTCCGAAAACCACCTTCATCTACGGCAGTGATGAGACATTATATGCCTGCGCTCCTTCCTTTGAGGCGGCTATGAAGAAATACGGTGTCGATTACGAGATGATCGTTGGAGAAGGAATGTTCCATTGCTATCCGGTCTTCCCTATATGCAGAGAAGGTAAGGAAGGCTGGGAAATGATGATCCGGCTTATAAAAAATACGAAATGACTGTAAAGGAATAGCCAAAATGATTGTCAGGAAAAGCTCTGTTTTCCGACTTCCCGGGATAGAGACCTATTCCTGCAGGCTGCAAGTGCAGCACCGCAGGAGCAGAGGAAGGTCCTATACACAAGTTTGCTCAAGAGAACGAGCCGAAGGCGAAGCTCAATTAGCTGCAGACGGACGCATTCGCCGCCAGACAGAACAGAAAAAACAGCAGTTCAGAAGACTGCTGTTTTTTTGTGCGCCAAACAGACATTCATGCAGCGAAGTTCTCAAATACAAACAGCCCCCTCTTGTATTTTTCTGCGTTAAGAATATAATTATGGTTAGTTATAGCTAACCATCCCTATAATAATATAGGAGGAATATCTGTGTTCTGGGACCGCATAGCCGCTGTATATGACATCTTCGTCAATGTTATCAACAGGAAGACCCATAAAAGGCTGAAAATGATAATATCAGAGCTGATCAGCTCTGAGGACATCGTGCTGGAATGCGCCTGCGGAACAGGCCTCATCAGTGCTGTTGCAGCCGAAAGATGCAGACATCTTACAGCAACAGATTTCTCTTCGAAAATGCTGCAGAAAGCAGAAAAGAACTGCGCGGGGTTTAAAAACATAAGCTTCATGCAGGAGGATATTACGACGCTTTCATTTCAGGACAGCAGCTTCGACAAGGTCATAGCCGGAAATGTCATCCACCTGCTGGACGAGCCCCTGACCGCCCTGGGCGAGCTGAACCGGGTCTGCAAGGATGGCGGCATGCTTATCATCCCGACCTATATGAATAAGAACGCCAAGGGAAAGACCAGCGGTTTTGCGGAGACCATAGGCAAAGCCGGAGCTGATTTCAAGCGGCAGTTTACGGTGGAAAGCTACAGAGGTTTTTTCCTGGACGCCGGGTATTCCGACGTGAAGATCATACTGGCCGACGGGCGCATACCCTGCGCTATAGCGGTTATGAGGAAGGTGAATGAAAAATGATTCAGTATACACCGGAAAAGCTGGCAGCTGTCAGTCGATACCAGAGATATTTTCCAACTCTTCCGGAAGAAATGCAAAAGGATACTTATGCACGGATGAGAGAGCTTCTGCAGGAAGAAAAAGTCTACTGCGACAAAGGAAATTACAAGCACATGGCGCAGATCCTGACATCCATAGCGCTGTATGAAACGCTGCAGAAATATGGAAAAAGCGAAGAAGAGGCATACAAAGCCGTTTCTGAGGAGATGTGGAAGTTTCTGAATCCTTCCGGAATGCAGAAGCTGGCAAAGAAAAAAATATTTCTGCCTCTCATGAAAAAGATCGTGCCTTTGGGGTTTAAAAAAGGATCGGGAACGGGCTGGCGCTATACATGGCACAAGGACGATCCGAAAAACGAATTCCGCTTTGAATGCAATGAGTGCATATATGAGAAGATATTGAAACCGCGGGGGCTGATGAAGCTTGGCTCAATGTGCTGCCAAGCCGACATAATCAACTACGGCAAGCTCCCATACACAGACTTCATTCGGACCCAGACACTGTGTCAGGGCGGAAGTCTCTGCGATTTCCGCTTTGTCCGGCACGATACTGATGCCGGCGATGGCTGGGAACGCAGCAAAAGCATTTAAAAAGAAGGGATACTGACGATGGAAAGATTTGAAGGAGTAGCCAACACCCTGTTCGTGCCGCTGGTGGCACGGATAGCAATTTCCAGGGAATTTCCGGAGTACTTTGTTGACAATAAGGCGCTGGAACTGGAGCCATACCTGCCGGATGACGCTGCAAAGGGGGCTTCGCAGTACAGCAACATGGCTTCGGTAGCCCGCTATTACAATATGGACCGGATGGTTTCAGCCTTTGCCATAAAATACACAGAATGCAATGTGGTCTACCTTGGCGCCGGACTGGAAACCGCCTATGACCGTCTTCATGAAAAACTGCCCTGCGTTCACTGGTATGAATGCGATCTTCCGGAAGTGATAGAGGCAAGGAGAAAAGTATTCGGACAACGGGACCATGAAACGACTATACCCGGAGACATGTTCCGGATGGAGTGGGCTTCGCAGATAGACTCTTCCCTTCCGACCATCCTTATCATTTCCGGTGTATTCCAGTATTTTCACGAAGAAGATGTCATCGGTTTTATCAAAAACTGCAGGACTTCTTTTCCCGGAGCGGAAATGATATTTGACGCCACCAGCAAGTCCGGCCTCCTGTATACCAACTGGTTCATCAGGAGGACCGGCAACAAGGATGCCCTGATGTACTTCGGAGTAGATGACAGCAGAGCTTTTGCGCAGAAATGCGGTGTCACACTGCTGGATGAGAGGACTTTCTTCCCGGATGCGCTGAAAATGCTGGGCAAGAAGCTGACTGTGATGACACGTATCTCCATGAAAACGGCAGAGCGAAGAAAGCTGGTTCTGATACTGCACCTGAAACTGACTGATCCAGGGGCAAAAAAAGAATGACGCTAAATACAGGACCTTAAATGTATTTCCGGCCCGCAAAGAGGCGAAGGATGGACGGGCTCCGATGATCCGTAAGATCATAGAGAACCCGAAATGAAAATGGTTCACAACACATGAGAATCTATGAATATGGCTTGACGAACACGGAAACGATACTGCTGATCCATCCGTCACTGGTAACCTGGGACTACTTTGAATATGTTGTTCCACTGCTGGAAAAAGATCATCACCTGCTGATCCCCGCCCTTCCCGGGTACGACCTTAAGGACCGCTCCGAATTCAGCTCGGTGGAGCAGATAGCATCGGAGCTTGCAGACGAGATCCTGAAAAAAGGGATCCATGAGGTAAAAGCGATCTATGGCTGCTCCATGGGAGGAAGCATCGCTCTCAGGATGGCTGCAGACGGGATACTGAAAGCGCAGAATTACATAATGGACGGCGGGATCACCCCCTATCAGTTGCCGTGGATACTGACCCGGTTCATAGCTCTGCGCGATTTTGGAATGATGGCGCTTGGAAAGCTCGGCGGTGAGAAAGCTATCGTGAAGGCCTTCAGTTCCACGCAGTACAGTGAGGAAGATCTGAAATATGTGGCTGATATTTTCCGTCACTGCACTTATAAGACGCTTTGGAATACCTTTGATTCCTGCAACAACTATCAGATGCCGAAGGAGACCATGCGTTTTCCCGGAAAGATCCATTACTGGTATGCGGGAAAAGAACGGAAGGCCAGAGACTGGGATCTGAAATATATGAAGAAGTTTATTCCCGATACTGTTTTCAAGTGTTTTGAAGGGATGGATCACGGAGAAATGGCGTTGTTTTATCCGGAGCTGATGGCACAGGAGCTTCTTAAGCTGTAGCATGGGCTTTGGGCAGTTGCTCTTATGTCAGATCATCAGTGCATGACCAAAAGGAGAACAATATGCTTTTAACTATTTTTCTGGCAATCGTATGCTGCGCAGCAATCTCGACCCTGTTGGTAGCAGCTGTGGCTTTCGTTCAGGATACAAGGCTGTTCTCGTCGGCTCCAAAGGAGGTACGGGCACTGCTGAAGCCTCGTGACAGGGAATTGTTCTATGGAGCCCGTATCACCGGATGGGTGATGATAATACTGAGCGCACTGGCGATATCCGGCGCATTCTGCGTTGCGGCCTGGGACGGCATTCAGAACAGCTATTCCTTTGCCCGTTTCTTCCTGCGCTTTGTATTGATGCTTACGATCTACAAAGCCTACGATATGATCTTCTTCGACTGGTTTCTGCTCTGCAGGTTCCGCTTTTTTCAGCATTACTTCCCCGAGACAGCTCCTGCGCTCGAAGGGAGAAAATACGGCTTCAACATCAGAAGTCAGCTACTGAAACTGCTTGTTATTTTTCCGGCGCTGTCTGCACTGGCGGCATGGATCTGCACGATGTTTTAACTGGAGCCGAGATCTGAAATGAAGGTGAACATATGAAGATAATGGTGTATGGCGCAGGTGTGATCGGCGGACAGCTTACGCACGCTTTGTGTACCTGCGGCAATGACGTGACGGTGATCGCCCGGGGAGCATGGGCTGAAACACTGCGGGCAGAAGGACTTCGTATCCGCCATTACATTCAGCGGAAGGATACCGTGGATCGTCCTCGCGTTCTTGAAGCTCCCGGTGAGGAACAGTATGATATCGTGTTTGCAGTCATGCAGTACAGACAAATGGAAAATATCCTGCCGGACCTTGCGCGGATCAACAGCCCGATCGTTGTGCTGACAGGCAACAACCTGTCTGCCTCAGAGATGGAAGTCAGAATACTTGAAAACAGTCCATCGCCCAAAACGGTGCTCTTCGGATTTGGTTCCACTGCCGGAACCAGAGAGAACGGCAAGCTCACGACCGTCCACACAGGCGACGGACGACTGACGATCGGCAAAGCCCATGGGGAAGCCCCTGACACAGTGAAGACTATTCTGCGGCAGGCATTCTCCGGAACTAAGCTCTCCGTAGTTTATTGCGACAACATGGATGCGTGGCTGAAATATCATGCAGCATTTATACTTCCGGTCGTGTATCTCTGCTACAAAACGGACTGTGACCTTAAGAACTCCACGCGGGTAGAACGGAAGCTTCTGCTCGCTGCGGTCAGAGACGCCTATCATATGTTAATGGAACTTGGATACCCTGTTCGTCCGGTGGGCGATGAAAAATCGCTGGAGCCGGGACCCATGAACACGATGGTCAAACTGGTCATCTACTGGATGTCGAGGACGCGGCTCGGCGCTCTCTGCACAACGGAGCATTGCCGCCATGCCCCTAGTGAAATGGAAGATCTGGATGAAGCGTTTCAGGCGATCCGGGCAGAGACAGCCGGCTTTCCTATGTTGGAATTCGACCGGCTGAGAGCCGCAATGCCCTCATGGAATCAGATCAGAGAAATATACAGAAGCTGATCACTATGCGTGTAAAAGAGTCAAAAAGATCTGCAGAGCAAGGAAAACGGAGGAAATTTCATAACTATGCAATTTGTTGAAATGGGCGAGCCAACTGGAAAGACCCTGATGCTGCTGCCGGGGACTGCCTGCGATTATCAGACGAACTTCGGCGCTGTATTGGCCCGTTTGGGGGAGAAGTATCACCTGATCTGCGTCAATTATGACGGCTTTGACGGAAGCGATATCATTTTCCCCGATATGATAACAGTCACGGAAAAGATAGAAAAGTACATAAAAGAAAAACACGGAGGCCACCTGGACGGTGCAATAGGCTCCTCTTTGGGCAGCAGTTTCGTGGGGCAGCTGATCCAGCGGGAAAACATCCATATCGATCACGGTATTTTCGGGAGCCCGGATCTGGACCAGAGCGGGAAATTCAGCGCATGGCTGCAGTCGAAGCTGGTCGTGCCGCTTCTGACCGGTTTTACAAAGAACGAGAAAAAGAAGGCGAAAACCAGAGAAAAGCTAAAGAGCTTCTTTGAAATGAACGATAAGGCGGCAGACCGCTTCATGGAGTGCTTTGCCAAATTCAGCCCTGAGTCCATCAAAAACGAGTATTACACGGATCTGCTCACCTGGCTCAAAGACGATATCCACGTGGAGGGCACGAAGGTGCACTTCATCTACGCGAACAAAATGGGGGAAAAGTATCTGAAGCGCTACAAAAAATATTTCCGCGATCCGGATATCCGGGAATTTAACATGCAGCATGAGCAGTGGCTTTTCGGAGGAGAGCAATATGCCTTACCGGTGCTGAGGGCGATCGACGAATTCATGGAAATGCCTGCAGGCAGATGAAGAAGGAGCTATAAGTCATGAAACTTGGGATCATAGGAAAGCTATTCCCCATCATGTTCAGTAAAGTGCTCTACGGATATACAGCAGAGGCTGTTCCGGAACTGGATATCAGGGAATTCAGGAAAAAGCATAAGAAAGAATACGAAGCAATGGTCAGAAGAACGCCTTCCGTCGGCTCTATGAAGGACAACATGTTCGCTCCGGTCATGTATATGGCCTGCTATGGGTTTTCCTACTATAAAGCCGACCCGGATCATATAACGATGGAAGTTTTTGACGGTATGATAGATGCTCTCTGCAAAAGCGACATGATGAAGCGCTTCTATCAGGGGAAGAACTGTTTCGATCAGAAAGAGATCGATAAATACGTCCGTGGTTCAGCGCGTTCAAAGAAGCGGGAATATCCGATGGACTGGGTCTTCGATTTTTCCTATGATCTTTCTGTTCCCGAATACTATGTAACTCACAGGGAATGCGGCGTCTGTAAGATCGGACAGCAGGAAGGTCTGACTTTCCTGACGCCTCATATGTGTGTCATGGACTATCCGACTATTGAGTATAAAGGAGGAAAGCTCATCCGCACTAAAACATTAGGCGCCGGCGGAGACTGCTGCGATTTTCATGTTGTCAAAGGGGTGAAATAAGATGAAATATACTGGGATGCCTCTTGGCATGTGGATGTTGTTTGCAGCTTCGTTCCGGAAGCATCTGGCATCGGTTTACGGATATGATCCTGCAATGTCAAAAGCGATCACAGCAAAAGCAAAGCTGAAATATAAAGAGATCATCGGCAGCCTCCCTGAATTCGAGAAGGCAGACCGCTTTAAGATGAATATCGTCAGCTGTGCAATGCTTTCGGCTTTTCTTCTGAATCTGCCAAAAAGACCGACGGTGGAAAAGACGACGGAGTATTACCGCGCATCCATGATGACCTCCCCCATGAAGTGGTTTTGCCGGATGAGCGGAAAGAAAAAGTTCAGCGAAAAGGATATAAAGGGGATGAAGGACAGCGCTGAGCTTCGCGCCGCCGACAGGAATCCCTACTCCTGGAACATGGAATACCTTCCCTATCCGGACGGAAGCGGCTATGAAGCGCGGTTTTCACATTGCGGCATCTGCACCCTGATGCAGGAACTGGGACTCTCTGATCTGATCCCAGCCATGTGCCGTCTGGACTATACCATGAGCGAAGCCGGCGGCGCATCGGAATTTGTACGGGAATATACGCTGGCCTCCGGCGGACCATACTGCGACTGCGGGTATAAGAAAAGTTCTTTGCTTGACAAATAAAAGCAAATTGTGTTAACATACGGTTAGCTTTTGCTAACTGATTAGCGGAGAGTATGTATGCCCAAAGATAAGACTGCAAATCACATAAAGCTTATGGCTGCCGCGCGGATGGAGTTTCTCGAACTCGGATTTGAAAAAGCCTCCATGCGATCCATAGGAGAGCGCTGCGGACTTACCGCTGCCGGACTTTACCGTCACTGCAGGGACAAAGAGGATCTGTTTGGGCAACTGGTCTCCCCCGCTGTCGAACGGGTGAATGCATGGATCAACGAACATGTCGATCATTATGTAAAAACCGTTAAGAAGGGTGATAAAGCGCTTTGGAAAGATGCCTGGACCGACATGATGCGCGATGTGGTCTACCCCAACATGGAGGATTATTATCTCCTGGTGGCAAGATCCCAGGGAACAAAATATGAGAACTTTCTGCACGATCTTACAGAAGAGGGGCAGAAACAGTTTCTGTCTTACTTCCCTTTGCTGCGCGAGCTTGGGTATCCCGTATGGGACATAAATCCCTCTGAACTGCATCTGCTGCTCTCCGCTTACTCTACTGCGCTTTTTGAACCAGTAATACACAAATACCCATTGGAAGACGCGCTCCGCTGTCTGGACACAGTCGAAGCCTTCTTCCTCCCCGGATGGAAAAAGCTGATGGGCTTCTGATCCGGTCTATACTTCTGTCAAACACCGCCTATCCCTGTTCCGGGGATAGGCGATGGTCGTTTATAGGGTTAGTTAACACAACGCAGATGGCGTTAGCTAATATAATTTCAGGAGGTTTACTTATGGAAGCAACTAAAAAGGCCCAGTCTCCCATGGGATGGGTACTGGGACAGACCGGAGATCACGGGGGACAGTATGTCTTAAGTGTCATTCTGGCCATCATCGGAGTGGCGTTTTCCCTGGCGCCGTTTTTTGTCGTTATCGGCATCGTACAGGGCCTGATGGATGGGATAAGGGACTTCTCCTTTTACCTGAACCGCTGCGGAATAATGGCAGCGCTCTGGCTGGGACGCGTACTGTTCCACGCTCTGTCCACGGCCACCAGTCACAGGGCGACCTTCGCCGTGCTGGCTGAGATCCGCAAGCGCTGCATGGAAAAGCTTACGCGCATGCCTCTGGGCACAGTTCTGGAGCAAAGCTCCGGAGCGCTGAAAAACACGCTCATCGAGCGCATCGACAGCATTGAGACTACTCTGGCGCATATCGTTCCGGAGTTCACAGCCAATCTGCTGATCCCCGTCATCATTCTGATCTATATCTTCACCATAGACTGGCGCATGGGGCTGGCCGCTCTTGGAACTGTACCCCTCGGAATGTCATGCTATGTGTTGATGATGGCCGGCAGCGCAAAATTCTATCAGCGCACTGTCAATGCAACCAAAGCGCTCAATGACACAGCAGTTGAATATATCAGCGGCATCCAGGTCATAAAGGTATTCGGAAAGACAAGATCCAGCTATGAACGTTTCGTGCATGATGCATATGAAGCGTCCCACAGCTATATCGACTGGATGCGCTCCAGCATCATCCCCTTCACCTTCGCCATGGTAATTATGCCATCAACAATGGTCAGCGTACTGCCTGTGGGAGGACTGCTTGTTAAAAACGGAACGCTCAGCCCGCAGGATTTTGTGACGATCATCATTCTGTCGGTGGGAGTCATAACCCCTATCATCACTTTGATGAGTTATTCGGACGATTTCCGCACCATGGGAACGATCTTCGGTGAAGTCAGAGCGATTCTCGATGCCCCTGAAATGGTGCGTCCAGCCGAAGGCAGCGCGGCGGCAGATAACGACCTCGAGCTTAAGGATGTTCGATTTGCCTATCAGGAGAAGGAGGTGCTGCACGGCATATCCATGACCATTCCGGAGGGCAGCTTTGTTGCCCTGGTCGGACCAAGCGGCAGCGGCAAAAGCACTATCGCGCGCCTGATCGCCTCCCTTTGGGATGTATCCGGCGGAAGCATAAGCTTGGGAGGCCGCGATATCCGGCAGATACCGCAGGAGAGCTATGCTGACAAAGTCGCATTTGTATCTCAGGACAATTATCTGTTCAATATGACCGTTCGGGAGAACATCCGCATCGGCTGCCCCACCGCCACAGATGAGGAGGTTGAGGAAGCTGCGCGTCAGTCGGGCTGTCATGATTTTATACTCGGGCTTGAAAAAGGATATGACACTATGGTGGGATCCTCCGGTAGCCATCTTTCCGGAGGCGAACGCCAACGCATTTCCATAGCCCGCGCCATGCTGAAGGCTGCTCCGGTGGTGATCCTGGACGAGGCCACTGCCTATACCGATCCTGAAAATGAAGCGGTGATACAGCGATCCGTTTCGAAGCTTACGGAAGGCAAGACCCTTATAGTCATAGCCCACCGCCTCTCCACCGTCATGGATGCGGACAGGATTTATGTGATCAAAGACGGCACAGTCAACGATCAGGGCACGCATGAGGAATTACTCAGTCACCATGGTCTTTACGAGGCCATGTGGAATGCACACATGGAGGTAAAGGAAAATGCTTAAGATCATACAGAGATTTTTTGCCTTTTGCGGCGAAGAGAACCGTAACAAATTCCGGGCATCAATCCTCCTTGGAGTACTGCAGGCTATTTTTGAAGCACTGAAGATCCCTGCCATCGCCTGCATGGTCAGGGCACTGCTCAGAGGCAGCGTCAGCTCCTCGGATATACTGCTGTCTTTTGGAATCATGCTGCTGTCTATCATCGGCGCCGGCCTTGTCAAGGCAAAAAGCACCATGCTGCAGTGTGAAGCAGGATACGATACCTGCGCGACAAAGCGCATAGAGATAGCAGAGCACATGCGATATCTCCCCATGGGCTATTTCAATGCGAACTCGCTGGGACAGATCACTTCGGTCACCACGAATGTCATGCAGAATCTGGAGAATGTAGCCACACGTGTGGTAATGCTCGTGTGTGAAGGCCTGCTGACCACCTCTCTCATCATAGTCATGCTTCTGTTCTTTGACTGGCGCATAGCTCTGGTTCTGCTGGGGGGCTTTGCCCTGTTCCTGCTGGCTAACAGCTTCCTGCAAAAAGCTGCCGGGAGCATAGCCGGACAAAAGATCTCGGCCGATGAAAAGCTCGTGGAAAAGGTGCTGGAATACCTCCAGGGCATGGCAGAGGTGAAGGCTTATCATCTGACAGGCCGGAAAAGCAGAGAACTGAATGAAGCTATTGCTGCCAATGCCAAGATCAACACCGATATGGAAATGGTCCTGATACCCCGCATGACGGCGCAGACCTTCATTGCAAAGCTTACAGGCGTCTGCATGGTCGCATTCACCTGCAGTTTCTATTGCGCAGGCTCTATGGATGTGCTGACCGCTGTGGTAATGGTGATCTCTGCTTTCATAGTCTATGCAAGCCTTGAGACAGCAGGTAACTATTCAGCTCTGCTGAGGGTGATCGACGTAAGTGTAGACAGAGCAAAGGAGATCCTGGATACTCCGCAGATGGACATTTCCGGAGAGGCTTTCCGCCCCGAAAGATGCGATATTGAAGCCGATGATGTGGAGTTTTCATATGATAAGCGCAAAGTGATCGACGGAATATCTGTTAAGATCCCGGAGAAAACAACGACTGCCATCGTCGGACCCTCCGGAGGCGGCAAGACCACACTTGTGAATCTGCTTGCCCGCTTCTGGGATACAGACAGCGGAGAGATCAGGCTTGGAGGAAAGAACGTCAGGGACTATGACATGGATTCGCTGATGCGAAACTTTTCCTTCGTGTTCCAGAATGTATACCTCTTCCACGATACCATTGCAAATAACATACGTTTCGGGCAGCCGGAGGCAGGCATGGACGATGTGATCAGAGCCGCAAAGAAGGCCTGCTGCCATAACTTTATATCTGCTCTGCCTGATGGGTATGACACGGTCATCGGCGAGGGTGGAGCCAGCCTGTCCGGCGGAGAGAAACAGCGCATTTCCATAGCCAGAGCTATGATGAAGGACGCCCCTGTCATCTTCCTTGATGAGGCAACTGCCAATGTGGATCCGGAGAACGAAAATGAGCTGATGCGGGCGATCCAGGCGCTGACAGCTGAAAAGACCGTAATAATGATAGCACACCGTCTTAAGACCGTGGAACATGCGGATCAGATACTGGTTATAGACCACGGAAAGATCGTACAGCAGGGAACCCACAGGACTCTGATGGAGCAGGAAGGACTGTACAGGAGTTTTATCGGCGAGCGCCGCGAGGCTGCAAGCTGGAAAGTAAGAATACCCGGGAGCAACGATACTTGTGGTAACGCATGATACTGAGCTCATACGCGCCTGCTGCAGCAGAAAGATCTGTTTCAAGCCATAATGAATAAAGGGATTTTGCGCCATGCATATATGCATGGCGCTTTTTATTGCTTGCCTTTCTTTTGCTTGCGGAATATAATAGGGACATGGTTAGTATTGGCTAACCCACCGGCGGAGAACGCGCTTCTTATTTTTTTACATTCCGGTTAGCCATCGCTAACGAATCTGTAAATGCGAAAACACAAACAGGAGAGGACTGAGCTTCGCTTCAAAACAAATTGTTATTAAGGGAAAAAAATGTTTGATAAAAGACTTATGCAGATGTGCCCGGAGAGCAGGAAGTATATCGCCGGGAATGTCATACTGCAGTTTCTGGAGCTGTGCTGCAATGCGGTGATGATAGTCACGATAGCCATTTCGGTGCAGATGCTTTACGAAAAAAGCTGGGGACCAAAGGACCTGATCCGACCGCTCATAATTATTGGTCTGACCGTATTCCTGCGTTTTTTTACCACCGCATATGCCGCCCGCATGAGCTATCTCGCCTCCCGCACAGTCAAACGGGTGATGCGGGAAAGGATATACAGCAAGCTTCTCCGGCTTGGGAGCTCCTACCGGGAGCATGTTTCCACCGCAGAGCTTGTGCAGGAATCCGTGGAGGGCGTCGAGCAGCTGGAAAGCTACTTCGGCCAGTATGTACCCCAGTTCTTCTATGCCTTCATGGCGCCTGCCGCGCTGTTTTTCCTTTTTGGCTTCGGCGGAAGCTGGAAGGTGGCTGCCGTCCTCCTTATCTGCGTTCCGCTGATCCCTGCAGCCATCGTAATGGTGCAGAAGATCGCTAAAAAGATCCTGGCTAAATACTGGTCTCAGTATACCCAGCTCGGCAGCAGCTTTCTGGAAAACCTGCAGGGCATGACCACGCTTAAGATCTATCAGGCAGATGAATACAAGAATATGGAGATGAATCAGGAGTCCGAACATTTCCGCAAGGTTACGATGGCCGTGCTGACGATGCAGATCAACTCCATCATCATCATGGATCTTGTAGCCTACGGTGGGGCAGCCCTTGGCATACTGCTGGCTGCAAAGGCCTTTATAGCCGGAGAGCTCGGTCTTGGCAACACCGTCTTTATGATACTGCTTTCCGCAGACTTCTTCCTCCCCATGAGGCGTCTGGGCAGCTATTTCCACGTCGCCATGAACGGAATGGCCGCCAGCGACAAGATCTTCAGATTTCTGTCGGAGCAGGAACCACCAGAGAAAAAAGAAACCATCGACGGCGGCGCCATCGAGATAAGAGATCTGCACTTTTCCTACGATAAAAGCCGGGAGATACTGCACGGCATCGATCTGTCCATACCTGAGGGCAGCTTCATCGGCATAGTCGGTGAATCCGGCAGCGGAAAATCGACCATAGCGTCACTTATAACAGCCCGGAATACTGCAGACAGCGGCGAAATAAGCATCAGCGGGAAGGGTATCCGTACTGTAAGAGAAGGCAGCCTGATGAAAAGCATCACATATATCGGCTTCGGTTCTGTCTTTTTCAAAGGAACGGTAAGGGAGAATCTTCTGCCGGCTGACCCCGAAGCATCTGATGAAAAGCTCTGGAAGGTGCTGTCAGACTGCGCTCTGGAGGATTTTCTCAGGGCTGAGCGCGGACTTGACACGGTGCTTACTGAAAACGCAGGAAATCTGTCCGGCGGACAAAAGCAGCGGCTGGCCCTTGCCAGGGCTGTCCTGCACGACTCCCCCATTTACATATTCGACGAAGCCACCAGCAACATCGATATCGAGAGCGAGGAAGCGATATTAAATCAGATAAAGCTCATCGCAGAGGATAAGACGGTGATAATGATATCTCATCGCCTTGCCAACGTAACAGCCGCAGACTGCATCTATGTGATGGAAAACGGCTCTGTGGCAGAAAGCGGTACGCACGAAGAGCTGCTTTTGAAGGGCGGGGTCTATGCCAGGCTCTGGGAGACCCAGTCCGCCCTCGAAAATTACGGAAGGGAGGCTGAATAGCATGAGAAAACAGAGCAAAGCAAAGGTCCTCTTCCGCATGGTAAAGCTGGTAAAGCCTCTCACCGGCTTTATGCTCCTTGCTGTGACCATGGGCACCCTGGGTTTCCTCTGCGCTCAGTTCATCCCTGTGCTTGGAGGCTTCGCCCTGCTCCATGGACTGAACATGGAGATCCCCCTTTCTATCACAAATCTCTGGATAGCGCTCATAGCTATCGCCCTCCTTCGGGCGGTGCTGAAACTGGCAGAGCAGCGGACAAATCACTATATTGCCTTTACCCTGCTTGCCATTATCCGCGACAAGGTCTTTCAGGCGCTCCGGAGGCTCTGCCCTGCCAGACTGGAGGGAAAGGACAAAGGGGACCTTATATCCCTTATAACCTCAGACGTGGAGCTGTTAGAGGTTTTTTACGCCCACACCATATCGCCGATATGCATAGCATTCCTTGTGGAGCTGATCATGGTGGCATTCATAGGGTCATATCACTGGAGCCTGGGGCTGCTGGCCCTCTGTGCCTTTATCTGCGTGGGAGCTGTTCTGCCGCTGATCATCTCAAAGCGCAGCGGCACTCTCGGAGACGAGCTCAGGGCTGACAACGGAGAGCTGGCCGCTTATATGCTTGAGAGCATCCGCGGCCTGGACGAGACCATACAGTACGGGGGCGGTGAAAAACGGCTCCTTGGACTTACTGACAAGACCATTGCCCTTTCCGAAAAGCAAAATCGGCTGAACAGGCTGGTGGGGGTAAATCTTGCCCTTGCAAATACCTTCATACTGTTTTTTGACATTGCCATGCTCGCGCTCTGCGCGGCGCTTTACAGCCGCGGTGCAGTGGGTTTTGACGGCTTCCTGATCCCCCTCATAGCCCTTATGTCTTCCTTCGGTCCTGTTACGGCCCTTGCAAACCTGGGAACGACCCTTCAGGCTACTACAGCTTCCGGCGCAAGGGTACTGGCAATCATAGACGAGCAGCCTGAAACAGAGGATGTGACAGGACAGGAAGAGATAGGCTTCCTTGGTGCATCTTTTGAAAATGTCAGCTTCTCCTACGGCGGAAAAAAGGTGCTGGACGGTCTTTCTGTCAGCTTCCCGGAAAACAGGATAGTGGGCATCGTCGGCAGGAGCGGCTGCGGAAAATCCACTCTTCTTAAGCTTCTGATGCGCTTCTGGCGGGTAAACAGCGGGTGCGTGGCTGTTTCCGGGGTAAACGTGGAGCATATCAATACTTCGAATCTTCGGAATATGGAGAGCTACATGACCCAGGAGACCCAGCTGTTCAAGGATACTATCGCAGGCAATATACGGATAGCCAGACTGGACGCAGCGCAGGAGGAAATAGAGGCCGCCTGCAGGAAGGCTTCGATCCACGACTTCATAATGACGCTTCCAAAGGGCTATGAAACGGAGGTGGGCGAGCTTGGTGAGACTCTGTCCGGCGGCGAACGCCAGAGGATAGGACTTGCCCGCGCCTTCCTGCACGATGCCTCGCTGATGCTGCTGGATGAACCTACAAGCAATCTGGACAGCCTTAACGAGGCGGTGATACTCCGGTCTCTCAAGGAAGAAGCCAAAGATAAGACCGTTATACTTGTTTCGCACCGCAGATCCACCGTGCGCATTGCGGATGAGATCATAAATATGGAAGAAGGGAAAATATCATGAAACGAATAATATTCGCAGCTCTTGGACTGATCTGCTTCGGACTAGGCACCCTGGGCGTGTTCCTGCCCATCCTGCCAACTACGCCGCTGTATCTGCTGACGCTGTTTTTCTTCGCCAACAGCTCGGAAAAACTGCACAGCTGGTTTCTTGGGACAAAGCTTTATAAAGAGCACCTGGATTCCTTCGTGAAAAAGCGCGGGATGCTGCTCTCCACAAAGCTTTCCATCATCGCTGCCGTCACCCTGCTGATGGGCTTCGGATTCTTTATGATGTCCCGGAAGGGCATCTGGATCCCCTGCATCATTCTTGCCATCGTGTGGCTCTGCCACATCATATATTTCGTTTTCCGCGTAAAAACCATCTCAAAGGAGGAGCGGGATGCAATGGAGCAGGAGGCTCTGAGCCAGCCGGCGCCTATTGCTGCTGATAAATAATTATCCGGCATATGCCGGGGAATATATAAGGAGGGTAGTATTATGAATCTAACAGGTAAGATCGCACTTTTTGTCGGAGGCACGCTGTTCGGCTCCGCCGGACTTAAACTGCTTGGAAGCAAGGATGCGCGCAAGGTCTACAGTCATGTAACTGCTGCAGCGCTGCGCTGCAAGGACCAGGTTATGCGCGATGTTGAAGCTGTCCAGGAAGGCTGTTCCGATATCCTGGCTGACGCAAAGGCCATCAATGAAGCAAGAGCTGCTAAAGAAGAGGCTGTCTTTATTGAAGATGGCGCAGAGTCATGAGGTTTCAGATCCTTCACGAGAGCGCAGGCAGGGTACGCCTGCGGGCTGTACAGTATTCCATGAGCATGGATCAGGCCGATCTTCTTGAAGCCTGGGTCTTAGCCCTTCCGGGAGTAGACCGGGTGACGGTGCATGAACGCCTGAGCAGTCTTATTATTTACTTTCATGGGGACAGGACGCAGCTTTACCGACAGCTCTCCCGCTTTTCCTATGGTGAAGCAAAGGACAAAGTTCTTATACTCAGTGCAAACAGCCGCCGCATCAACCGGGAATATAAAGAAAAAATGGTATTTCAGGTGCTGTGGCACTATGCAAAGAAGCTGTTTCTTCCCACACCGCTGCGCTATGCGCTCAACACTCTGAGCTCGGTTCCACACATATGGCTTGCATTACGGACTCTGGCGCAGGGGAAGCTCAATGTGGATGTTCTGGATGGCGCAGCCATAGGCACATCTCTTCTGACCGGGGACTTTTCCACGGCAGGATCAGTGCATTTCCTGCTGGGTCTCGGCGATACTCTGGATGCCTGGACTCACAAGAGATCCGTGGACGATCTGGCAAAGAACATGTCGCTTCATGTCGATCAGGTCTGGCAGCTTCAGGAAGATGGAAAGCAGGTTCTGGTACCGCTTACACAGATACAGACCGGTGACAGGATCGTAGTTCACACCGGACATGTGCTGCCTCTGGATGGAATCCTCGATCAGGGAGATGTGATGATCAATCAGGCATCGCTGACCGGAGAATCCGTCCCCGTAGCGAAACACCCCGGGCACTCGGTATACGCAGGCTCCGTCGTAGAAGAAGGAAACTGCGTTGTGCGGGTGACCCATGCAGCAGGAGAAAACCGCTATGACCGCATAGTCCGCATGATCGAAGAATCTGAACGACTCAAGTCGGGGACTGAGAAGCGGGCTTACAGTCTTGCAGACAAACTGGTCCCCTGGTGCCTTGGAGGCAGCGCCCTGACCTGGCTTATGACAAGGAACACCACCAGAGCCGTTTCGGTGCTTATGGTGGATTTCTCCTGCGCGCTGAAGCTTTCCATGCCCCTGAGCGTTCTTTCAGCCATGAGAGAAGCGGGTCTTCACAAGATCACAGTCAAGGGCGGAAAGTACATGGAGATACTGAGTCAGGCAGATATGGTGATCTTCGATAAGACCGGGACCCTTACAAATGCCTGCCCTACTGTGTGCAATGTAACAGCCTTCCACGGGCTGGACGAAAAAGAGATGCTGCGCGTTGCTGCCTGTCTGGAGGAGCATTTCCCCCATTCTGTGGCTAACGCTGTGGTAAGAGCAGCCCAGGAGCAGGGACTGGACCACGACGAGATGCACAGCGAAGTTGAGTACGTGGTGGCGCACGGCATTGCCTCCCGAATAGGAGATGAGCGCGCCATAATCGGCAGCCGCCACTTCGTATTTGAAGATGAAGGGGTTAGGATACTCCCGGAGGATCAGCCTGTATTCGATGCCCTCGCGCCTGACTGCTCGTGGCTTTATCTTGCCCTTGGCGGGGTATTGTCTGCTGCCATAGGCATTCACGATCCACTGCGTCCGGAAGCAAAAGAAACTGTAGAGCTTCTGCATAAAGCAGGGATAGGCAAGGTGGTAATGCTTACCGGCGACAACCGCAACACAGCTGCAGCCATAGCAGAAGCCTTGAACATCGATGATTACCGTGCCGAGGTGCTTCCGGAAGACAAAGCCGCATTCATCCGAGCAATGCAGGAACAGGGCAAAAGCATCATTATGATCGGCGATGGTATAAATGACGCCCCTGCTTTGTCTCTTGCTGACGTGGGCATCGCCATCGGCAATGGAGCCGGTGTTGCCCGCGAGGTCGCAGACATAACGATCGCGGCGGAGGATCTCAGGGAGCTGGTACTGCTCAGAAGCCTGTCTCAGAAGCTGATGAGCCGCATCGACCGGAACTACCGCTTTGTAATGGGCTTCAACGGAAGTCTGATAGCGCTGGGTGCCATCGGGGTGCTGCAGCCGGCCACCTCAGCGCTGCTCCACAATGGTTCCACGCTGCTGCTAAGCATGGACTGCCTTACGCCGCTTCTGCCGCAAAGCACTGCTGCGCTTCCTGCAGATAAGGAATAAAACTAAGTAAAGATGGCACCTGCCCGGGTGCCGTCTTTTTTTGATGCTTATAAAAACTCTCGCTTTTCCTGAGCCTGTTGGATGATGAACTGAGCCCTACAGCGCAATAAAGCAGTTGACGGAAAAAGCGTACTGAATGTATCATATTTGTGACAGATAGTTTAACAATACCTAAAATCAGGAGGTAAAACATGAAGCTTTGCAACATTAAGACTGCACAGGGCGTGCATCTGGCCCTGGTGACCGAACGCGGCATTATCGATGCGACTGCAGCAGGTTTTGGCGCATGTATGGATGAGATAATAGCAGGCGCCGACATGGCCCCCCTGGCAGAGATCTCAGGAAATGCAAGCCTTCCCGTAGTGGAAGATCCTGTCTATGCTAATGTTGTCGGCAAGACCGGCAATCTTATATGCGTTGGACTCAATTACAAAGAGCACGCCATGAAATCTGCCAATATGCTTCCGGAGTACCCCGTTCTCTTCGCCAAGCTGGCCTCAGCCCTGGTTCCGGACAACTCCGAGGTTGCCCTTCCCCCCTGGGAAAAGACCTATGACTACGAGGCGGAACTTGTCATCGTCATAGGAAAAGAAGCCTGGGGCGTAAGCGAGGAGGATGCCATGGACTACATCTTCGGATACACCTGCGGCAACGACGTAAGCTGCCGCGCCTCCCAGAAGCGTACCAGCCAGTGGCTTCCCGGAAAGAGCATGCCGGGCTTTGGCCCCTGCGGTCCATGGGTAGTTACTGCCGACAGCTTCGACCCCAATGGAGACCACATGATACGCAGCATCGTAAACGGCGAGGTCCGTCAGAATGCCGTGACCAGCGACATGATATTCAGCTGCGCCAAGATCGTAAGCTATGCATCTAAGTATCTGAAGCTTGAACCCGGCGATCTTATCTACACCGGAACTCCCAGCGGCGTGGCCGGAGAGGGCAAGTTCCCCTTCCTGGTACCCGGAGATCTGGTGGAGGTGGAGATCGAGGGCATAGGCAAGCTGACCACGAAGATGGTTCAGGGCTGATGCAGCAAGAGCCCAGAAATATTGGAGGACTAATAGATGAAAACACTTGAGATCGCGCGCAAAAGGCGCAGCGTCCGCACATTTGACGGAAAAGGACTCACGCCGGAAGATTCGCAGAAGATAATGGATTTTGCAGAAAAAGCTGAAAACCCCTATGGGTTGTCCATCGCATGGAAGCTGCTGGACGCTCAGAAGGATGGGCTTACGACCCCTGTAATAGTCGGAACTGACGTATTTATCGGAGGCAAGATGCTGCGGGCGCCTCACGCGGAGGAAGCCTTCGGCTATTCCTTCGAAAAGATCGTCCTGTTTGCCGAGTCGCTTAGCATAGGCACCACATGGATCGCAGGTACTATGGACCGTCCCGCTTTTGAGCGCGCCATGGAGCTTGCCGGCGGCGAGGTGATGCCCTGCGTCAGCCCCCTGGGATACCCCGCGGAGAAGATGTCGCTTCGAGAAACTGTCATGAGAACAAGCATCAAGGCTGACAGCAGGATGGACTTCGGGGAAGTATTCTTCGATGGATCCTTCGATAAGCCGCTGACCGAAAGTGCAGCAGGAAAACTGCTGGAGGCTTTTGAGGCTGTTCGGATAGGACCATCTGCTGTCAACAGGCAGCCCTGGCGCATAGTTTTATGCGGCAACAAAGCGCATTTCTATGAAAAGGACAGCAAGGGTCTTAGCGGAAACGACTGGGATGTTCAGAAGATCGATATGGGTATCGCGCTCAGTCATTTTGAGCTTGCCGCAAAGGACTGCGGTTTTGAGACGGAGTTTGAGATCAGCGATCCCGGCCTGGCCGTGCCTGCCAGTGTCAAGTACATAGCCTCATACACTATAAAGGAACAAGAGGCCTCAAAATGAAGCTGCTGATCCACGATCTTACAGCAGCAGAGTGGGATCAGGTCTCGGAGCGCTATGAAGGATGGACTGTCATCTCCGAAAAGGATGGCATCAGGCCATGCATAGGCTGCTTCCGCTGCTGGATTAGTGGAAGCGGCGAATGCGTCTTCAAGGACGGCTATAACCATATGGGCGCTCTCATCCACGAAGCCGATGAAATGGTGCTGATCAGCCGCTATACCTATGGCGGGTTCAGCAGTTTCGTGAAAAACGTTTTCGACCGCTGCATAGGCTATGTGCTCCCGGAGTTTGAAACGGCTTACGGGGAGATGCATCATAAAAAGCGGTATCAGGAGGACAAGCCTGTAACATTCATTTTCAGGGGCTGCAGCCTTTCCGAAGATGATAAGGAAAAAGCCCGTCAGTATGTGGCCGCAGTATGCAGGAACCTTCGCGGCAGCGTAAAGGACGTACTGTTCGAAGAATGCGAAGCAGAAGAGTCTGTGCCAATTGAAGCTGAAGCGCCGGAGCGGTCCGGGATACTTCTTATCAACTGCAGCCTGCGGGGCAGCAGATCGAACACAGCAGTGTTTCTTGAAAGACTTGGAAAGAGCCTGGGAACTCAGATCAATGCTGTAAGCCTGTCCGATGAAGCAGATCTTCAGAAGATCGCAGAGGAGGCAGCTAAGGCAAAGACGCTGGTGCTCGGCGCGCCGCTATATGTGGACGGACTTCCGTCCTCGGCGCTAAGACTTATGAAAGAGATAAAAAAGCAGGGCGGCGGGGCGCAATCCAGACTGTATGCCCTCGTAAATAACGGACTTTATGAAAGCCGGCAGAATGTCAACATGCTCAGCATGATAAAGGATTTCTGCGCTGACTGCGGTTTCGTTTACAGCGGAGCCTTGGCGATAGGCGCCGGAGAGGCTGTCGGAACACTGATGAAGGGCCGGAATCGCAGTCTCTGGCCTGCGAGAAACGCTGTATCAGGAATAGAGCAGCTGGCAGCTGCAATCACGAACGATGCCAAAACCGGGGATATCTACGCAGACCCGTACCTGTTCCCCCGCTGGCTCTACATTCTAATTGCAAATGTTAATTGGCAGAGACTCAAAAAAAGATGACTTCCGGCTTAAGAATAACAGACAAGGTAATCAGTATAATTTAAATAAATCAAAACGAAAGGAGAATAGTTATGGCTAAATGGGTATGCACAGTATGCGGTTACGTTCACGAAGGCGATCAGCCTCCCGAAAAGTGCCCGAAATGCAAACAGCCTGCTGAAAAGTTCAAGAAGGTGGAAGAGCCGAAGAAGAACCCATATGCGGGAACTAAGACTGAAAAGAACCTCTGGGAGGCCTTTGCAGGCGAGTCCCAGGCCCGCAATAAGTACACCTATTTCGCTTCCGTTGCAAAGAAGGCCGGCTATGAACAGATCGCAGCTCTCTTCCTTCAGACCGCAGAGAACGAAAAGGAACACGCAAAGCTCTGGTTCAAGGCTCTTGGAGAGCTGGGCGATACTGCTGAGAATCTGCTTCACGCTGCTGAAGGCGAGAATGCCGAGTGGACCGATATGTACGAAAGAATGGCCAGAGAGGCTGAGGAAGAAGGCTTCACAGCTCTGGCAGCCCAGTTCCGCGGCGTTGCTGCCATCGAAAAGCTGCACGAGGAAAGATACCGCGCCCTTCTCAAGAATGTGGAGACCATGGAGGTGTTCAAAAAGAGCGGCGTGACCATGTGGGAATGCCGCAACTGCGGTCACGTCGTTGTCGGAACCTCCGCTCCCGAGGTCTGCCCGGTCTGCAATCACCCACAGGCATACTTCGAAGTAAGAAAAGAAAACTACTAAAGGTTTCTGAATCGCACAAAGCTTAAGATCACGTAAAAGCTTCAGAATTGCAGACAAACGATCAGCCAAGGCGGCATCCCCGGCGGGTGCCGCCCTTTTGTTTAAGCAACAGATGGTTGCGTGATTTCAGGGCGGAGCCGTGTTAGAATGATATCGTAAACAGGAGGTATCACCATGACGACTCAGGATGTTATATACGAACTCAGAACTAAAAACGGCCTTTCCCAGGACGAGTTGGCGGAAAAGGTATTTGTAACCCGCCAGGCGGTGTCACGCTGGGAAAACGGCGAAACGGTACCCAATACCGAGACCTTAAAGATGCTTTCGAACCTTTTCAACGTCTCCATAAACACGCTGCTGGGATCCCCTCACAAGCTGATCTGCCAGTGCTGCGGCATGCCTCTTGAGGATGAGATCATGGGGCGCAATAAAGACGGCTCCATCAATCAGGATTACTGCAAATGGTGCTATGCCGACGGCACATACACCTACAGCGACATGGATGATCTGATCGATGTCTGCGTTAAGAATATGGTGAGCGAGAATTTCTCAGAGGAGCAGGTCAGAGCTTACCTGAAGCAGACCATTCCCCAACTGGACTACTGGAAAAGATACGATGAGCTGAGCGACAATGGCCAGTTCGAGGCCTTCAAGAAGCAGCTGATCGAAGAGATAAACGCTCTGAACATCGAAGGAATGCCAAAGCTTGAGCGGCTGAATGCTCTGGTGGGATCCTATGTGAATCTGCCCTACAGGCTTCCAAACGGCAGTTTTGTAAAGTTTTTAGACGATCAGACTACATATCTCGGGAACCAGCTGGAATCCGAGATGGGTGGCGATTTCTGCTTCGGAGTGCTGGCTAACATGGACTTCATAATGGTCTGCACATACAGGGAGAACGGCAAGGATCCGGAGCTGCTGCTTTACAAGAAGCGTTAGCGACCGGAGCCCGATCGAGCCGTTCCATCGCTGCCAGCCCCAAGGGCTTGGCCGAGAGCCTGGGATCCGGAGTTAGTACAGCACAACTTAAGATACTACCTGCAGCAGTAAGTCCTTTACTGCTGCATTTTTTATTGAGAGCCAGCAGAGCCATCTAAGAACAGCGGCCCTGCCGGTCGCTTTTTTTGTACTGCCGGCAGTAGAACATACATTCTTTTTATGATATACTGCTGTTGCAAAATACTGCAGAAAACGCCCGAAAGGATGGCATACGCTATGCCCGGATATCTCAGCGACAACGAAGAATACAGCATGGAGGACAGCCTCGCCCTGCTTAACGAAGCGCAGCGGGAGGCCGTCACCACCACCGAAGGCTATGTAAGGGTCATCGCAGGAGCAGGCTCTGGCAAGACCAGGGCGCTGACCTACCGCTTTGCCTACCTGGTCAATGAGCTTGGGATCATGCCGGGAAACATACTCTGCGTCACCTTCACAAACAAGGCCGCCCAGGAGATGCGGCAGCGCATCCACAGGCTCATAGGGGACCGGGACACCGCATTTATCAACACTTTCCACGGTTTCTGCGTGTCGGTCCTGGACGAGGAGAGCTATGCGGTGCAGTATCCAAGGAGCTTTCTGGTGCTGGACAATTCGGACATCGACTCCATGCTGAAGACCATCTACGAGGAGCGTGGTCTCACCCTCAGGGAGAAGAGCTTTAAGGATGCCAGGGATATGATCGAGATCCAGAAGCTTTTCAAGAAGCCCGACTATTATCTCGACATGATCGCCATGCCTCTGGATCAGCTGCGGGAGAAATATATGGCAGCGAAGACCGTAGACGACATCATCTTCTACGGCTATCTCTATCAGGAAAAGAAATACTTCGGCCTGGATTACAACGACCTCATAATCTTTACGCTTTACATCTTCCGGGAGAACCCGGATATAAGGCTGAAGTGGCAGCAGCGCCTGGAATACATAATGATAGACGAATTCCAGGACATAGACGAGCTGCAGTATCAGCTGATGGAGGTTCTCTGCGGCTATCATAAGAACCTTTTCGTGGTTGGGGACCCGGACCAGACTATTTACACCTGGAGAGGCGCCAATGTAAAGTATCTTATGGAATTTGACCGGATCCACGAAGGCACGAAAACCATCATGATGATGGAAAACTATCGTTCCACCCCGCAGATCCTGGCGGCCGCAAATTCGCTCATCGATAAAAACAAGAACCGCATAAAAAAGGAACTCATACCCATGCTTCCTGAGGGGGAGATGCCGGTCTGCTATCATGCCAGGACCCAGGCGGCAGAAGCTCAGTGGATAGCGGATAAGATCAAAGAACTAAGCAGTCATGAAAAGCCGGGGGATATTGCCCTGCTCTACCGGGCACATTACATTACAAGGAACCTGGAGGAAGCCCTGCTGCGGGAGAAGATCCCTTATAAGATCTACAGCGGCGTGCAGTTTTTCGAGCGCATGGAGATAAAGGACACGCTTTCCTACCTGAGGCTGCTGGAATATAGGGACGATCTCAGCTTCAGGCGGGCCGTCAATACGCCAAAGCGCAACATGGGGCAGCGGCGCATGGCCTGGCTGGAGGAAAAGGCGGCAGAGGAGGATTGCAGCCTCTACAGCGCCCTTCAGAGGCATCTGGACGATGAAATTTTCAAGGGGACCAAGGCAGCGGCCTTTGTGAAGCTCATAGAGGACTTCAGCGCCATGTCGGAGAGCATGCCGGTGTCTGAGCTCTTTTCGAAGCTGGTGGACAAGAGCGGCTACGAAGAGATGCTCAGAACTGAGGGAAGCCAGGAGAGGCTGGATAATCTGGCAGAGCTGAAGCAGGCTATCTATGACTACGAAATAAGCTGCGGAGAGGAGACCGCTCTCCGTCACTATCTGGAGCATGTGGCGCTCATGACCAACGCCGACGAGCCGGAGGCTTCGGATAAAGTAAAGCTGATGACGGTCCACGCGGCCAAAGGCCTTGAGTTTCCTTATGTTTTCCTCTGCTCCATGAACGAGGATGTGTTCCCCTCCAAGAAGATCAGCACGCTGGAAGCTATGGAGGAAGAGAGGCGTCTGGCCTTTGTGGCATTGACGAGAGCGGAGAAGGGACTGTTTTTGAGCGAGGCTGAGGGACGGACTCTGGACGGGTCTCCCAGGTACCCCTCCCGCTTCATACTGGATATAGGTGAGGACAAGCTGCTTATGGAGAATCCTCCGTCGGAGGACCTTATAAGCTCAGCCCGCCGTCAGATAGAAAGCAGCCTGCTCTTTATGCCGGAAAACATGGAAAAGCTTATGATCCCTGAGGGAAGCAGAGTGCGCCACAGCGTGTTCGGCACCGGCACGGTGCTGGGTTTTGACAGCAATGCCAACGCCTATATCATACAGTTCGACATTCTTGACACTCCAAGAAAGCTAAACGCAAAAGTAAAGCTGGATATAATATAAAAACACACTCCCGCAAAGGACTGCTTCCCGAGCTTGCCCTATCCAAGAGGCCTTAGCCCAGTTTGGTGCAGGTCGATAACGCGATCCTGAGGGGAGTGTGTTTTTTATGCTTTTATTCTTCCGGCTGCGCTCCGGGCTGGTATTCCAGTATGTCGCCCGGCTGGCAGTCCAGCGCCGCACATATAGCATCCAGGGTGCTGAACCGTATAGCGCTCACCTTTCCTGTTTTCATCTTTGAAAGATTCACATTGGAGACCCCTACCCGCTCAGAGAGCTCATTCAGGGACATCTTCCGGTCCGCCATAACGCGGTCAAGTCTTAATATTATCATGATTTCGCCTCTTTCTTTCAGGGATACTCTGTCTTAACCGTACCAGCGCTTACAGAGTCTCGTCGGAGAGCTTCTGCAGCTCCTCGCCGTAGCGGAAGATGTAAGAGAAAAGGAAGAGTATAAAGGCGAAGACTATGAAGTCCATGTTGATCTGATGGCGCACACCCATAGTCACCGGTCCTTCAGCGTAAGCCGAGATCATCGCCTGCGCAACATAGGTCTTTATGAAAGCCTCGAATATATTGATAAGTATGCCTGCGCCTAAGGTGAACCATGCCATTTTGCGTATGTTGAAGCTTACGCTGCTGTCGAAGGGACGTCCTTCCTTCATGGGCGCCAGGATCTGGCGCATGATGCGTATACCAAACCATACTGCAAAGACAGCCACCAGTCCCACAGCGCTCATCAGCAGCACCGCCCTGCGCACCTCCATCACCTCAAAGACCAGATCCTCGGGATTGATAATGAATCCGTTGATGCTCGTGCTTATGTTCAGGCTCTTCTGGTCTATCAGTTTATCATAGCCAAGCAGCAGCCCCAGTATGTTGAGTACCACCAGCACCGACATTATAACGGTGCAGAATACCTGAGAGATCTTAAAGAATATATCCAGGCCTCTTGCTGTTTTCTTCATCTGTTCCATTTTATTTCTCCTTTCATTCTGCCGTAAGCCTTTACAGCTTCCGGCCATTTTTATATCCGGAGGCTCTTGCAAGCAGCCCCGCGGACCCTATGGAGATCTCTTGTGACTTTAAGATACACCTGTGATTAATGTTTGTCAACTACTTTTTAATGTTTATCATTAAATTTTTTATGATTTACGATTTTGCTTGCCAATGTAGGGCAATAATACTATAATTTCAATGTTACAATGCGCTAAATCAACAGAATTCATATATACGGAGGTTGACATGAGTTATATACCGACACTTGAAGAAGCTAAAAAGCTGCTGGCAGAGCACAACAAGGAACCCTTCCACATTCAGCACGGAGAGATAGTTTCCGGCGTACTGGGCTATTTTGCAAAGGAATTCAACCCTGAAAGAGTGGAATTCTGGGAGACCGTCGGCATGCTGCACGATCTGGATTTTGAGGAATTTCCCGAGCAGCACTGCGCCATCACCGAAAAGTGGCTCAGAGAGATGGATGTGGACGACGAGATGGTCCGCGCTATCTGCTCCCATGCCTATGGCAGCAGCGCATATTCCAAGTACGAGCCCCAGAGCCAGATGGAAAAGGTCCTTTTTGCTGTGGACGAACTGACCGGTCTGATTGGTGCGGCCGCTCTTATGCGCCCCTCCAAGAGTCCCGATGACATGGAGCTCAAGTCGCTGAAGAAGAAATTCAAGGATAAGAAGTTCGCCGCAGGCTGCAGCAGAGATGTCATTCAGGAAGGCGCAGACAGACTGGGCTGGACACTTGACGATCTGCTCCAGAGAACACTGGATGCTATGAAATCCATGCACCTTACATTTTAATCGTCTATCGCTTATAAACGATTAACCGTTGATTTGTGAAGCATTATGGATTCGGATAACAGGATAATTGAATACAATGGCGTGCTTAGCTCCAGCACCCTGCATATAATTGCCATGGTCAGCATGCTGCTGGACCATGTAGGCGCTGTAGTATTTCCGGAGCTTGACTGGATGCGGCTTTTAGGCCGCCTGGCCTTCCCTATATACTGCTTTATGCTGGCAGAAGGATTCAGGCACACCAGCAATGCAGCGAAATACCTTCAGCGTCTGCTGATCTTCGGACTGATCTCCGAGATCCCCTTCGACCTGGCGTTTTACGAGTTTAACTACTGGCGTCACCAGAACGTGTACTGGAATCTTGCCACATCACTGGTCGCTCTGATATGCATAAAAAAACTGGAGCAGCCGGGCTTTAAATATAAGTTTCTCCAGTTTCTGGTGATAATATCAGCCTTTATGGTCGCCACCTTCACTTTCAGCGACTATTATGGCTTCGGCGTCCTTCTGGTGGTGGGCTTCTACCAGTTCCCCGGGAAGGACAACAGGGACAAGATAATGCAGCTCGTTCTGATGGTATTGATAAACGCTGTTCTCCTCGGCGGGCCTCAGGCTTTCGCTATTATTGCGACACCTTTCATCTGGCTCTACAGCGGCGAGAGGGGCATCACAAGCAAGCCCTTCAAGTACTTCTGCTATGCCTTCTACCCGCTTCACCTGCTGATACTCGGCCTGATCAGAATGTTCCTGCTTTAATACTGAGATCCACATGAAGAAACCGCAGAGCACTGCCCTGCGGTTTTTATCTGCAATTTATTACAAGAGCCCCCTTAGCATTTTACAGGGGATTTTAATTTCTACAGGAGCTTCCACAGTCTGCCGAGTATGGCCACTGCTTCCTGCCCGCTGATGTTTTCTCCCGGCCGCAGGGTATTATCGCTGCAGCGCTCAAACACTCCCTTTGAGCTCATCCAGCACATTGCTTCATAAGCGAATCCGGATATCCTGTCCGCATCACAAGCATCTGTCTTGGGCAGTTCTTCGTCGCCAAAGCCCAGCCCCTTAGTCTTTACATATCTGTAGAGTATCGCTGCAAACTCCTCCCTTGTAATATACCGCTCGGGGCGATAATATTCAGGCGCAGTTCCTTCTATAAGGCCGTTTGCATAGCCCCAGCCCACAGCCTTTGCATAATCAGCATCCCCGGGGACATCCGCAAAGGGACTTAAGGCCGCCTCCGGCGTCCCTGCAAGCTCATATAGCATTTCAGCGCCCATTGCCCTGGTGATCGGAGAGTCCGGATCCACATCAAAGGATGGCCCATCGTCCAGTTCTGTATCAGTTCCGGGATCCGCCGGATCCGGCACATTGGGGTCGGGGGAATCCACAGGGCCCGGGGCATTGGGATCGGAGGGATCCACAGGGCCCGGGGCATTGGGATCAGGCGGATCCAGCTCCCATTCATCGGTTTCCGTTCCGGCATCGGTGTAACAGGCTGTAAGCTCATATTCAAACCAATAGTAGGCATATTCGTCATCATCCGAATAACCCACTGAGCTAATACACTCCCAGTGGTCAAATTTCTGGCCTTCGGGAATGGACATTATTATTCCTGATTCCTCCTGAGCCGCAGCAGCAACCTCTTCGTAGCTCTTCACCGTGCAGCTGCGGTAAGGCTCCGGCGAGTTGTACATAAAGTCTACATAGACATATTCTTCCCCATCGATGTACAGAACAGAGTGTGATTCGATATCATAGTCCGCGCCCAGTGCGCTGAAATCAAGCACATCGCCCGGCTTCAGTACTTCCGGAGCATTGGTGAAGCAATCCTCCGAACGGTCCAGTACTAGCGTGTAGCTTTCCGCCTGGGCCACTGCAGGATAAGCCAGCAGCAAAAAGAGCACGGCAAACAACAGCGCGCAGCGCCTGTATCTCCAACTCTTTAGTTTTGCTGCATATGCTGTCTTCATTATGGTCACAGTTGCCCTATTTTAATCTACCAATTACATTGTACTATGGGATTTCATCAATGACAAACACCATTTTGTCGAATCTTTAACAATAAAAAAAGAGCTCTCCGGTGGGAGAACTCTTTTTTCTTCAGTTTGGATTACAGGCTCCAGAGTCTGTAGAGCATTACTGCAGTCTCTCTTCTGGAGATGTTGTTCTGAGGACGTACGGTGTTGTCATCATAGCCTTCCAGAACATTGTTCATGGTCATCCAGCAGATGGACTCATAAGCATATTCGCTTACGCTGTCAGCATCATCGAACTTTAGATCGAACATCCAGGTGCCGGTGAAGCCCTTGCCCTGAGTCTGCTCATATCTGTAGAGAATAGCTGCGAACTCTTCTCTGGTGATATATCTCTCAGGTCTGAAGGTGGTGGGAGTGGTTCCCTCTACGATGCCGTTGGCTGCTGCCCAGGCAACTGCCTTTGCATAGTAAGCATCTGCATCCACATCGCTGAAGCTGCTGGTGCCTGCTGCAGGCTTACCGGCCAGTCTGTAGAGCATCTCTACTGCCATGCCTCTGGTAAGCTTCCAGTCGGGAGCATAGGTAGTGGGATCTACGCCTTCGGTGCCGCCCTGCTTCCAGAGCCACTTGATAGCATCATAGCCCCAGTCGCTCTTAGCAACATCGGTGAAGGGGAATTCGTCAACTACAGCAGGGGTGCTGGAGCTGCCGCCATCGCTATCAGAAGACTCCTCTTCAAACTTCGCGGTGAAGTTCAGAGTAGCTCCGGTAGTGAAGGTGAAGCTGTATCCTTCTTTTGCGCTTCCTGCAACAGTAGCTGCGCCTGTTGCCACTTCATAAGTAAAGCTCTTTGCTGCAGGGGATGCAACAACAAGTACAGAACCAGTGGTAAAATAGTTATTACCTGCACTCAGTTTTTCATTGTTTGCATAGATGTCGCCATCGCCAGTCTTCTCTACATAAATGATGTAGGGAGAGCTGGTATCGCTAGTCTTTGTTGCATCGGCAGCAAATGCCTGCTTCGGGGCAACCATGAGAATGAAAAGCATTGCCAGCATAAACAGCATCAGGACAAGGCTTTTCCTGCCAATTAGGTTTCTTTGCATGCATTAACCTCCTATAAACTTTAATATAGCTTTTAAATTGTACTCCTTTTATGCACTGTTGCAACATAGTATTTTTATATATTTGTATTCGCATTACAATATAAAAATCCCCTGATAAATGGGTCAGGGGATCGCTTTTTGTAAATAATTGTTTTGTCGGCCGAAGGCTACTTGCTCTCCGCCACTGCTATGCGCACTTTGGCGCGGCGCAGCTTAGCTTCAACGATGCGTCTGTCGGCATCGGTAAGACCGCCGGCAGCCAGTCTTGCCTGAGATTTTTCAAGAGCTCTTTTGGCACGCTCAAGGTCTATGTCTTCCTTCCACTCAAAGGTGGTGCAGACCACATCCACTTCGTTGTCAGCCACGGTGATCATGCCGCCGATACAGGATGCTTTGCGGCGCACATCGCCTATCTGCACCTCGCATTCGCCCATGCCTATGGCTGCGGCATATCTGGTGTGATGCGCCAGTATGCCCACATCTCCTGCGGTAGTGCGCAGCTTTATGAACTCCGCCGGACCATCGTAAAGAGTGCCATCCGGGCAGACTATTGTAAGATTAAAACTGCTCATTATACTGTCCTTTTCCGGCTGCCTTGCCTAAGTGGCTCAGCGCCTGTGATCCGGTGCTATTCAGCTTTGCTGCCCTTTGCCTTGGCAACTACTTCGTCTATAGTGCCTGCAAACAGGAATGCAGATTCGGGGATATCGTCGTGCTTGCCTTCGATGATCTCCTTGAAGCCTCTGATGGTCTCGGAGAGCTGTACATACTTGCCGTCCATACCGGTGAACTGCTCTGCAACGTGGAAGGGCTGGGACAGGAATCTCTGTACCTTTCTGGCGCGGTTAACGGCCAGCTTGTCTTCCTCGGAGAGCTCGTCCATACCCATGATGGCGATGATGTCCTGCAGCTCCTTGTAGCGCTGCAGAATGTGTATGACGCTCTGAGCCACATCGTAGTGCTCCTGACCAACGATGTCCGGAGCCAGTATTCTGGAACTGGATGCCAGAGGATCAACTGCAGGGTAGATACCCAGAGATGCAATGCCTCTGTCCAGTACGGTGGTGGCGTCCAGGTGAGAGAAGGTGGTGGCGGGAGCCGGGTCTGTAAGGTCGTCCGCAGGTACGTATACGGCCTGAACAGAGGTGATTGAACCATTCTTCGTGGAGGTGATGCGCTCCTGAAGAGTACCCATGTCCGTAGCCAGGGTGGGCTGGTAGCCTACTGCGGAAGGCATGCGGCCCAGCAGAGCGGATACCTCGGAACCAGCCTGGGTGAATCTGAATATGTTGTCGATAAAGAGCAGCACGTCCTGATGCTTTTCGTCTCTGAAATACTCAGCCATGGTCAGGCCGGAAAGGCCTACTCTCATACGTGCCCCGGGGGGTTCGTTCATCTGGCCGAATACCAGCGCGGTCTTGGCCAGTACGCCGGATTCCTTCATTTCGTAATAAAGGTCGTTGCCCTCTCTTGAACGCTCGCCTACGCCGGTGAATACAGAGTAGCCGTTGTGCTCTGTGGCGATATTGTAGATGAGCTCCTGAATAAGCACGGTCTTGCCTACGCCTGCGCCGCCGAACAGACCGATCTTACCGCCCTTTGCATAGGGGCAGATAAGGTCTACTACCTTGATGCCTGTCTCCAGGATCTCAGTGGATGTGGCCTGGTCTTCATAGGAAGGCGCGGGGTGATGTATGGGAAGGCGGAGTGCATCTGCAGGCACCTCGGAGTCATCCAGAGGCTGCCCCAGCAGATTGAAGATATGACCAAGGCACTCTTCTCCGACAGGAACGGTGATAGGAGAACCTGTGTCTACGGCTTCGGTGCCGCGGGTGAGTCCGTCGGTGGAGCTCATGGCTATGCAGCGGACTATGCCGCCGCCTATATGCTGCGCGACCTCTGCCACAAGGGTCTTATCCCCGTTTTTGATCTCTATAGCGTTCAGAAGATCGGGCAGCTCGTTTTCCGCAAAGCGTATGTCCAGAACAGGGCCGATTACCTGAACTATCTTTCCAAGTTTTCTGTTTTCCAAGGGATGATCTCCTTTCAATTAATTCTCGCTGCCGGCCACGATCTCGGTAATCTCCTGAGTGATGGCCGCCTGGCGGGCCCTGTTGAACTGCAGGTTCAGCTGATCTATCATTTCGTCGGCGTTCTTTGATGCCGCGTCCATGGCTGCTCTTCTGGCAGCCTGCTCGGAAGCGTAGCTTTCCTTTACAGCGCTGTAGAAAAGTCCGCCCATGTATTCGGGCACTATCTGGTTGAACATGCCTTCGCCGCCGCTCTCAAACAGCATCTGGCTGTGGAGCTCCGACTCCTCCATTGGAAGGTCCTTAAGAGGAAGCACGCTCTTCAGCGTGGGTGTCTGCGAAAGCAGCGAATCTATGCGGGTATAGAGAATATGAACATCGGAGTATCTGCCCTCAAGAAAGCCCTCGGCAAGTATGCTTGCCAGCGTGTAGCAGCTTCCGGGAGTCATCTCCTGGGTGTTGCTGAAGCTTTCTGCCTCCACCGGCCAGGACTTGTGCCTGAAATACTCCAGGCAGCGCTTTCCTATGGGGAAGACCACAGCGTCCGCCGGAAGTATGGACTGAGCCATGCGGAAGATGTTGTTGTTATATCCGCCGGCCAGGCCTCTGTCGCCTGCTACTATAACGTAAGCAGGCCGGCCCTTTCCCCGCTCTATGAAAGCAGTCTCGAAGGCAGGTGTTGCTGCGGCGATCTGCCCCATGGCTTTGAAGAGAGTCTCAAAGTATTTGCGGTTGTTCAGCGCTCTTTCGTGGGCGCCGCGCAGCTTTGAGCTTGCCACCAGTTCCATTGCCTTGGTGATCTGCCGGGTGGACTCCATGCTCCTTATTCTGGATTTTATTGCTTTTGTGGATATACCGGCCATTTCAGCCTCCTACTTCAGGAAGTCTTCAACACGGAACTTCAGAGCTTCCTTGAGCTTTTCTTCCATTTCGGGGCTCAGCTTTCCGGTGCTGCGGATCTCCTCCAGCACCTCCGGATAGTTGGCATCCATGTAGGGATAGAGCTCTGCCTCGAACTTCTTGACATCCTCGACCGCCACATCGGTCAGATAGCCCTTGATAACTGCATAGATGATGACCACTTGATGCGCTACGTCCAGAGGAGCGTTTCTGCCCTGCTTAAGGACTTCCACGATCCTGGCACCCTGGTCGAGTCTGTCTCTGGTATCCTTGTCCAGATCGGAACCGAACTGGGCGAAGGACTGAAGCTCTCTGTACTGGGAGTACAGCAGCTTAAGGGAGCCAGCGACCTGCTTCATGGCTTTTATCTGAGCGCTGCCGCCTACACGGGATACTGAGATACCGGGGTTGATGGCAGGCATTACGCCGCTGTGGAACAGCTCGGTCTCAAGGAAGATCTGTCCGTCGGTGATGGAAATAACGTTTGTAGGTATATATGCGGAAACATCGCCTGCCTGAGTCTCGATGATGGGCAGCGCGGTGAGAGAACCTCCACCCATGTCATTGGACAGCTTGGCAGCTCTTTCCAGCAGTCTGGAATGCAGGTAGAATACGTCGCCGGGGTAAGCTTCGCGTCCGGGCGGTCTTCTGATCAGCAAGGACAGGGCTCTGTAAGCAACGGCGTGCTTGGAGAGGTCGTCGTAGATGACCAGCACGTGCTTGCCCTGGTGCATAAGGTGTTCGCCCATGGAGCAGCCGGTATAAGGCGCTATGAACTGCAGCGGTGCAGGCTCGGAAGCGGTAGCGGATACCACGATGGTGTAATCCATGGCGCCTGCTGCCTCCAGCGTGCCTACCAGCTGAGCCACGGTGGATCTCTTCTGGCCTATAGCCACATAGATGCAGACCACGTCCTTGCCCTTCTGGTTGATAATGGTGTCGGCTGCGATAGCGGTCTTACCAGTCTGACGGTCGCCTATGATCAGCTCTCGCTGACCTCTGCCGATAGGTATCATGGAGTCTATAGCCTTGATACCGGTCTGCAGGGGTTCGAATACGCTCTGGCGCTGCAGTATTCCGGGCGCCGGAGATTCGATGGGTCTGTAGCTTTCGGGCTCGATGTCGCCCTTACCGTCTATGGGCTGGCCCAGCGCGTTTACGACTCTGCCTATAAGGGCATTCCCCACAGGTACGGAAACGACTCTTCCGGTCCTCTTTACGGTGTCACCCTCGCGTATGCCCTGGTCATCGCCCAGCATTACGATGGAGACCGTGTTCTCCTCCAGGTTCTGAGCCATGCCGTATACGCCGCCGGGGAACTCCACAAGCTCGCCGGCCATGCATGCGTCAAGACCCGACACCCTTGCGATGCCGTCGCCTATCATTATTACCATACCTGTTTCGGCCTGGTTGATCTTGGTTTCGTAGTGTTTGATCTGAGATCGGATTATTTTCGAAATATCTTCCGGTCTAATTTCCATAGTTGTACCAGCTTTCGGTTATTTTAAAGTAATATCTTAACTTAAGCCTTGAGTAAGCCCTTTAACTCTTCGAGGTAGTAAGAAATGGAGCCTTCGTAGGACTTTCCGTCCATCTCCAGGCGCATGCCGCCGATAAGAGCTTCGTCCACACTGTACTGCATGGAGATCTTCTTTCCGGTCTTTTTGGAGATGACTTCAGCAAGTCTTTCCTTCTGAGCTTCGCTGAGGGGCGAGGCGGATACGGCGCGCACTTCAAGTATGCCCTTGTCTTTATTGAACAGAGCTCTGTATGCGCTTTCGCAGATCGAAAAATCTGAAGCGATATCTTCGTCCACCAGCAGCTGCATGAAGTTCAGACTGTAGGGCTGCAGCTTGCCGTCCCAGGCCTCTCTTATGAGAGCCTTGCGCTCTTCTTTAGGAAGCGCAGGAGACGAAAGCAGCTTACCGTATTCGGGGTTCTCTCTGTAGACGCCAAGAACGGCTTCCATGTCCGCCATTATGGCATCTGCAAGACCCTCTTCAGCAGCCAGGTCGTAAAGGCTGCTGCCGTAGATTTCAGCTTTCCCCTTCATTACTCGGCCTCGAATTCGTTAATAAACTGATCTATGAGCGCACCCTTGTTTCCGTCATCCAGCTCTTTTCTTACCAGCTTTTCAGCGATTTCCACAGCCATATCGGAAATCTCTCCGCGGGCCTGGTCCATGACCTTCTTGCGGTCCGCCTCGATTTCTTTGGCAGCCTTTTCCTTGATAGACTGCGCCTGTGTCTGCGCTTCGGAGATGATCTCGCCTGCGCTGCGTCTTGCGGAGGCTAAAGTCCTCTCGCTGAGTGCCTCTGCATCCGCTTTGGCGCTCTTGAGCTGCTCCTCGTAGCCCAGCTTTGCATCCTCGGCTTCGCTTCTTGCTGCCTCAGCATCGCTGTAGACCTTGTTCAGCTCCTCCTGACGCTTGGCTATGATCTTCTTTACAGGCTGGAAAAGAAAGCGCTTGAAAAGCCAGATCTGAATAAACAGGTTCAGGATCTGCGCTATAAATGTCCATTTATCAAAGCTCACCAATTGTTGATAAAGCATTTGATTTCTCCTTCAATTCTTTTACTGTGCCTGTATTAGAGCATGCCCAGGAACATTCCGGGTGCCACGAAGATCAGCAGAAGACCTGTAACGAAACCGTAAATACCAGTGGTTTCCGCAAGTGCGATACCTACGAACATGTTGCTTCTGATAGTTCCGGTAAGTTCGGGCTGACGCGCGATAGATTCAAGTGCCTTGCCTGCAGCGTAGCCTTCGCCGATGCCCGGGCCGATACCTGCGATAAGTGCAAGACCTGCACCGATTGCGCATCCCATAAGTACTAATGCTCTTTCCATGTTGATGTTTCCTCCGTTATAAAAATGATAATGGATAATCTATTCTTCTTCACCTGCGGCCTGAGAGATGAATACCATAGTCAGAACGCAGAATATAAAGGCCTGAATTACTGAGCCGAACCAGTCGAAATAAAGAGACAGGACGGCGGGGACGCCGACGGTCAGGAAGGGGATCGCTCCGAGGACCTTGCCCACAGCTCCGGGGATAAGGCCGAACAGCGCTACATTGGCAGCAGCAAGACCTGCATAGACCAGAGCGGAGATTACGGAGCCCGATACGATATTTCCGAAGTGACGGAAGGTCATTGAAACGGGTTTGAATACCTCGCCCAGCACATTGAAGGGCGCCATCAGGAAGATGGGGGAGCAGAAGCTCTTGAGGTAACCCAGAAGACCGCTGGATTTTATGTTGTTATAGGTGATTATGATAAAGACCACAATGGCCCAGGCCAGCTCGGTGACCAGGTCCGCAGTGGGCGGGAAACAGCCGATCAGCGAGGTGAGGCTGGAGCCCAAAGACAATGCGAAGATAGTTGCTATGAAGGGCGCAAAGCTTGCCACCCATCTCTTCCCCATGTTCTGCTCCACGAAGTTGTCGGCGAACTGCACCAGCCACTCGGCTATTGCCTGCTTCTTGCTGACATCCTTGACCTTAAGGCCTCTGGTGAGCCAAATGGAGATACCTGTCAGAACCGCCATCACGCACCAGGTTATGACCAGCGTGCTTGTGATGTTGATGCCGCCAAGTATCGGTATCGTGTAAAGAATACGCGCACCATGAATATCCACACTCATATGCTGTTATTCTCCTTTCTGCTGCTTTCTGTTCTCCAGAAAACCCATTATGTAGAGCGCTATTCTCGGAAAGAACAGCGGTATTATTCCTGCATAGACATCTATGAAGGGCACTTTCGCAGCGATCACTGCGCAGGCTGCCTGCAGCAGCAGTCTTACGGTGTAGCTTCGCTGAAGATAGGCCTGGCCGCCCTCTGTCATGGCAGTGGCCTTGTTTATTGAACGCGCCAGATGTAAATAGGTTATGAAAGTAAATACCAGAGTCAGGAGTATGCCGTAAAAGACGCCCGGAGTGAGTTTCCCAAGAACCATAAAGACAACAGCCATAACGGCGTCGCATGCTGCTACGCCGATCATGATATTTCTTATATCCTTTACTGTCTGCTTATCCATGTCTGTTATAGTTGGTCTTCTCCTTATAGACTGCTTCTTTTTTTGCTTCCTCCCTGTCCAGAGATCTGAAAAAGCTCCAGGCAGATGATGCCGCGGCAAGAAGTCCTGTCAGAATGGCAATTATCATGACCCAGCTGCCCAGGCTGAACTTTCTCTGAAGCCAGAAACCAAGCATTGCCATTATTATGGGCGGGCAGACTATGGTGAACCCGAACTGGGTGACATATGCAGCGCCTTTTAGGAGATCCTGATATTTTTTCATTTTAAAAATTATATCATAATATTCGTTTGACAGCAACGGCTCCGGCTGTCTGGCATATATGATTTTTCAAATGTACATATCGTCAGATTAAATATTTTTTAATCGATTCAATAATCCGTCCGCAGGCTTTCCCGTCGCCGTAGGGATTGACCGCGTGAGCCATGGCATCGTAAGCGTTTTTATCAGTCAGAAGCTCTTTCATTAACCTGTAAATGTTCTCTCTTTCAACGCCTGCAAGCTTTGCGGTGCCTGCAGCTACAGCCTCCGGCCGCTCGGTCTCCTTGCGCACCACCAGAACGGGTTTTCCCAGAGCCGGAGCCTCCTCCTGCATGCCGCCGGAGTCGGTCACGATAAAGTATGATCTGGCCTGAAGATTTACGAAGGGCTGGTAGCTCAGCGGTTCGATCAGGTGCACATTGGAAAGGCCTCCAAGATACTGCGCCGCCTCATCCCTTACTTTGGGATTCATGTGGACGGGATAGACCACCTCCACATCCTCAAACTCCCTTGCGATGTCTGCGATGGCGCTGAAGATATTGGCCATGTATTCCCCAAGGTTTTCACGCCTGTGGCAGGTGACGGTTATGACCCTTTTGCCTTCAAAATCAAGGCTTTTAAGGGTCTCATCCTCGAACTCGTAGGGCTTTCCTGCCACCTGGAGCAGAGCATCGATGACCGTATTCCCTGTAACGGATATCTTCTCCGCAGGGACTCCTTCGTTCAGCAGGTTCTGGCGGTTCTTTTCAGTAGGAGCAAAGTGCAGCTCGGCTATGCGCCCAACCATCACCCGGTTCATCTCCTCAGGGAAGGGCGAATACTTGTTCCAGGTCCGAAGGCCTGCCTCCACATGTCCCACGGGTATCTGCTGATAGAAGCAGGCCAGCGCTGTAACGAAGGTGGTGGAAGTATCTCCGTGCACCAGGACGATGTCCGGCTTTTCCTTGGCAAGTATGGGCTCCAGACCCGTCAGCACATTGGCTGTGATCATGGAAAGGGTCTGGTTTGGCTTCATGATATTCAGATCGTAGTCCGGAACCAGCTCAAAAAGCTCCAGCACCTGATCCAGCATGGACCGGTGCTGAGCGCTTACGCAGAGAACGGATTCTATTTCAGGATCCTCCTGCAACGCCTTGACCAGAGGAGCCATTTTTATTGCCTCCGGCCTGGTGCCGAAGACTGACATGACCTTGATCTTTTTAGCTGACATCGATCTCCTCTACTTTCTCCCGGACGGGTTCTATGCGTCCCATAGGTTCGTTTACATGTGCTGCCTCTTCTCTGGCGGCGATCTGGTCGTTGATATCTATGCGGGTACCCAGGAAGATGAACATCAAAGTGCCTGCTATGAAGATCAGCGCTATGGCTTCCAGCTTCATCTGCAGGGTCCAGAGCACGCCTGCGATACCCAGTATGGCGCAGATGCAGTAGATCACCAGCACGGTGCGTCTCTGGCCGAAGCCCATGGCTATGATGCGGTGGTGCAGATGCCCTTTGTCTGCCTCCATAAAGCTTCTGTGGCTTAGGATGCGGCGTATCATGGCGAATACCGTGTCAAATATGGGCAGAGCCAGTATTATCATCGGAAGTATGGTGGAGAAAAGGGTGACGCTCTTGGTCGGCGTATCGCCAACCATGGATACGGAAGCCAGCAGCAGGCCCAAAAGCAGTGCCCCGCTGTCCCCCATGAAGATCCTGGCCGGGTTGAAATTGTAGATCAAAAAGCCCAGGCAGGCTCCCGCCATGGCCAGTATTATGAATTTCGTTTCATTGCGGCCGTGAATTGTGCATACGTAGGCTATGGAAATGCAGGCGATGAAAACGACTCCTGCCGCCAGGCCGTCCAGACCATCGATCAGGTTGATGGTATTGGTTATGGCCACTATCCAGAGCATGGTTATTATAAGGGAGAGCCAGCCCGGGAAGACTATATAGCTCTCCGGGTCCGAACTGAAGAAATTGGCCATTCCTGAGAAGCGGAGGCTGTAATGCCAGAGTATGAAGGCGCATACCAGCTGCCCCAGGAGCTTGACCTTGGCGGGCAGACCCTTATCCCTCATATCGTCGATAATTCCCACTATAAGCATAAGCGTGGCGGCTATGAAGATTCCGAGGAACTGATCCTTATATCTGGCCTCGTCCCGCAGCAGGAAATAAACCGACACCAAAATGCCCAGATAAATGGCTGGGCCTCCTAATACCGGCATGGGCTTTTTATGCATGCGCCTGTCGTCCTTGGGCACGTCCATTGCCCCGATTTTTGGCGCAAGTTTTATGGAAACGGGTGTCGCGATGGCCGTTATCAGGAAGGCCAGCGCAAACACCAGTAAGTAATCGCTCATTGATTATTCCCCGGCGTTTTTCTTCGCTCCGTAAATATCATGCTGAATGCTGCCGTCCTCGTTGAGAACGTCTATCACCAGACCTGCTTCGGAAGCCATGGACATGGCCAGCTCGTCGGGATAGGGTTCTTTGATGACGACTCTTTTTATGCCTGCGTTGATTATCATCTTGGTGCAGATGATGCAGGGCTGTGTGGTTACATAGATTGTGCCGCCTTCGATGCTGCTTCCCATGCATGCGGCCTGTATTATGGCGTTCTGCTCGGCGTGTAGACCCCGGCAGAGCTCGTGCATCTTGCCTGAGGGAACATTCAGCTGCTGGCGGAGGCATCCCACCTCGGAGCAGTGGCGGAGGCCCTTGGGAACGCCGTTGTAGCCCGTGGCGATTACCCTGTTGTCCTTGACGATGGCTGCGCCTACGCCCCTCCTGATGCAGGTGGTACGGGTGCGGGCCAGTTCAGCGAATTCCATAAAATACTGATCCCAGTTGGGTCTTGCTTTTTCCATGTCTGCCTCCTGCTGATGTTAACTGTTTTTCAGATGCGCGCTGCTGCCCTTAGGAAGGCTCTTGCGCATTCCTTTACTGGTAAAATATCTCGTCTAAGTACAGCCCCTGGGGCGGAGCTGTGTGACCGGCTCTGCTCCTGTCCAGCGAGGCTATAGTATCCTTGATGCTCTCAGGACTGCGTTTCCGCTGCCCCACCTCCACCAGGGTTCCGGTGATGATGCGGACCATGTTGTAGAGGAAGCCGTCTCCCTCGATCCTTACAGTGATGTCCTGCAGCGCGGCGCCTGTGGCAGGGCCGCTGTTCTGAGCCGGACTGCAGTCTATTTCCAGGCTGTAGATGGTCCTTACAGTGCTTTCTCTTGGGGTGCTTCCCGCGGCCTCAAAGCATTTGAAATCATGAGTGCCGATAATGTACGAAGCGGCCTTTTTCATGGCTTCTGCGTCCAGCTTTTCCCTAACCTGATAGCAGTAGTTCCTGCTGAAAACGTCCGGTCCGCTGCCGGCCTCGCCCCAGCCTGCCCTTATCCTATAGACGTATCTTTTGCCCCTGCTGTCAAACCTTGCGTGAAAGTCTTCTGGCATCTCCTTTGCTTCCAGTATGCGGATCTCGCCCACGCCCTCCAGGCGGTCCTTGGCCAGTCTGTCGTTCATGACCCTTGCAAGCCGCTCCGCCGGGACGGGGCAATCTGATATGAAGCTCGCCCGCTGGCCCTTCGCGTGAACGCCTGCATCGGTCCTGGAGCAGCCGTTAAGCTGCACCAGTGCGCCGCAGATATCCGAAAGCAGTGCCTCAAGCTCCCCGCAGACCGTCCTCGCGTTTGGCTGCCGCTGCCAGCCTGAAAAGCCGCTGCCATCGTATGCTATTGTCAGCAGAATGTTCTTGAACATCAGTATTTATATACTTTTATCGTTTATTGGCGATAGTCGATATATTCGCCGGTCCTACTTGTTTTCGGGCTTCCAGGAGCTCTTGAGTCCGACTATCTGGTTGAAAACAGGAGCGCCGGGCTTGCTGAGCACGCTGTCCGCAATGTAGTAGCCGTTTCTGAAGAACTGGAAGCGCTCGCCCGCTTCTGCGTCCTTAAGGCAGGCCTCAGCCTTTACAGTCAGGTCTGTCCTGGAGTTGGGGTCGAACTCGTTGCGTCCGGTCTCCTCGTTGGGATAGGCCAGGTAGCCATATTCGCGGACGGGAAGTTCCACAGCGGTGGCTGCATCCACCCAGTGGATGGTGCCCTTTACCTTGCGGCTGTCTGCGCCCGGGGTCCCGCTCTTGGTGTCGGGATCGTAAGTGCAGTGAATGGCAGTGATATTGCCCTCGGCATCCTTATCCACGCCTGTGCAGGTCACGAAATATGCGCCCTTAAGACGGACTTCGTTGCCCGGATAGAGCCTGAAATACTTCTTCGCGGGAACCTCCATGAAGTCCTCCTGTTCTATCCACAGCTCGCGGCCAAAGCTAACCTCTCTTGAACCCAGCTCAGGTCTGTTTGGATCGTTTTCTATGGGCAGCAGCTCGCTCTGTCCTTCAGGATAATTGTCTATGATAAGCTTTACGGGATGCAGGACCACCATGCGGCTTACGGTCCTGGTCTTGAGGTCGTCTCTGACGAAGAACTCAAGCTGCTCCATGCCGATCTGGCTGTTGGCCTTAGCCACGCCGATGGCATCGCAGAATGCTCTGAGAGCCTCAGGGGTATAGCCGCGGCGTCTCATGCCCGCTATAGTGCAGAGTCTGGGGTCGTCCCAGCCTTCAACAGCGCCGCTCTGAACAAGAGCCTTTATATTTCTCTTGCTCATGATGGTGTTGGACAGGTTCAGCTTGGCGAATTCGATCTGCTGAGGTGCCTCCGGCCAGTCAAGACTCTCCAGGACCCAGTTGTAGAAGGGCCTGTGGTCCTCGAACTCCAGGGTGCAGATGGAGTGGGTAACGCCCTCGATGGCGTCCTCCAGAGGGTGCGCAAAGTCGTACATGGGATATACGCACCACTGGTCACCGGTATTGTGATGGGTGGCGTGAAGCACTCTGTAGATGACGGGGTCTCTCATGTTGATGTTGGGAGATGCCATGTCGATCTTGGCGCGGATGACCCTCTCACCATCAGCGTATTTGCCGTCTCTCATGTCGTGGAAGATCTGCAGAGATTCTTCTACAGGCCTGTTTCTCCAGGGGCTTTCCTTGCCGGGCTCCGTAAGAGTTCCTCGGTTGGCCTTGATCTCCTCGGGGCTCATCTCGCAGGCATAAGCCTTGCCCCTTCTGATAAGCTCCTCGCAGCATTCGTACATTTTGCCGAAGTAGTTTGAGGCATAGCAGAGATTTGCCCAGTCAAAGCCCAGCCACTTTACGTCGTTTTCTATGGAGCCTACGAACTCCTCGTCCTCCTTGACGGGGTTGGTGTCGTCGTAGCGCAGATTGCAGCTTCCGCCGTACTTAAGAGCGGTGCCGAAGTTGAGGCATATGCTCTTGACGTGACCTATATGCAGGTAGCCATTGGGCTCCGGCGGGAAACGCGTGATGATGGGATGGCTGTACTTATGATTCTCCAGATCCTTCTCTATGATGTCGTAAATGAAATTGTTTTCCATGAAATATCTCCCTGTTTTCGTGAGTCAGGCCTTCCTTTGCCCCTCATGATTATATAATGACACTCTATTATACTGCGGCCGGCGGTATATTGCAAAGGTAGAATAGTTTTTGTGTATAAGAAAATATGACTTGATTTTTTCGGTCGCTTTTGGTAATTTAATTTCTAAGCAAAATATTATCAACAACAACCCGGGGCGTCCTTAATTACCGCTCCTGGCCGCCAAAAATTATTCCAAGAGGATAAATATCATGACACTGGACACGATCGACGCCAAAATACTGAATGTACTGCAGGAAAACGCAAGAGTATCTATCTCCGAGCTCTCCAAAAGAGTGCATCTTTCCCTCTCCGCTGTCTCCGAGAGACTCAAGAAGCTTGAAAGCAGCGGCATCATAGATCAGTACACTACCATACTTAATTCGGCTTCTTTGGACAAGCAGATATCTTCGATCATGCTGGTAAGTCTTGAGGACCCCTCCAAGATCTCAGAATTCCTTAAGTTTATAGAAGAAAACGACGAGATACTCGAAGCCTACCACATAACCGGAGATGCAGATTATTCACTTAAGATCGTGACCTCCAGCATGCAGGGCCTGGAAAACATCATCAACAAGATAAAGACCGTGTCCGCAGTCCGCAAGACCCAGACCAGCGTCGTCCTGAGCACTCTTAAGCACAAATACTCTATCCCGCCCATTCCGACAAAGGAATAGCGCCGGACCTTATATGCATCAATAAAAAAGCTTGAAGCCTGTGCAGCTTCAAGCTTTTCTTATACTTATACTATTTCTTTCCCCTTTCGCGGGCTTCGCGTCTCTTCCTGTTCTTTCTGATGACGCTTCTGGGGACTCTTCCGCCTGCTTCCTTTATGGACTTGGGACCGTGAACCCTGTAGTTCAGAGCCTTTCTTGCGGCTTCCATTTCCGCCTCGATGCGCTTTTCAGCCTCGGCAACAGCTGCAGCTCTTACAGCATCCTTTTCAGCCTGCTTTTCCTGAGCCTTGGAGAGCTTTTTCTCCTTCTTTTCCTTTGTGGCATTCAGCTGCCTGTTAGCCTCATCCACGGAAATGCCCTTTTCCTTGGCATACTTGTAGACATCGGTGGTCTCCGCCTTGGCCTGAGACTTGCTCTCCTCTGTTGCTGTGGCCTCCTGAGTGGCCTTTCTGGTCATGCCGAACATTACCACCATGAAGGCAACCATCATGAGCATGCTGATAGTGGAGTCAGTCTTGGTATTTCTGGTCTTGAAGGTTACGGAATAATCCTCAGCCAGAGCATCGCCGTTAGCAGCAAGCACGCCAGCCTTAGCGGTAACGGTATATTCGGTGTTGGAGACGAGTCCGTCATCCAGTATCAGCCACAGCTGGTTGGGATATCTGTCCTGAGCGCAGACGATGGTGTAGCCTATGGTATTGCCTTCGGGATCCGCGATCTGGAATTTGCCTTTGTTAGCTTCTGCGGAATCGTCATCCATGGCTTCATTGAAGGTGAACTTCACCGCCATGTTGGAGATCTGCTTTCCGGTCTCTCCGTCGCCGGGAATGACATTGGTTATTTCAAGACCTGCGGCAAAGGCAGTCTGGCACATGGCCAGTACCATTATCAGGGCCAGCAGCAGGCTGACAGCTGTCTTTTTCATCGTTTATCCTCCGATTATTATATTCGCGGCATTTTCTGCCGTCATAAGCGATTTATTCGGCGCTTTTGCGCTCTTCCTTCCGCGTACGGCGAAGTTTTCTGAAGAAATCCTTCAGCACGGCTTCGCATTCGGGCTGAAGCACCCCGCAGATAAGCTCCGGCTGGTGATTGAGTCTCTCATCTGAAGGTATATTCCTGAGAGAACCGCAGGCTCCTGCCTTAGGATCCATGGTGCCTATGAAAAGCCTCTCTATGCGGGAGAGCACTATGGCTCCGGCGCACATGCTGCAGGGCTCCAGCGTGACATACATGTCGCAGCCTATGAGCCTCCAGCCGCCCAGCTCCGCAGCGGCCTGTCTTATGGCCTTCATTTCCGCATGGACTGTGGGATCCTTATCTGTCTCAGTGCTGTTGAAGCCCCGGGCTATTATCCTGCCGTCCTTTACTATAACGGCTCCTACGGGTATCTCACCGAGAGCTGCAGCTTCTTTTGCCAGCTTAAGGGCCTCAGCCATATAAAATTCCGGGCTGCCCTCCTCTATAGGGGTGGGAACTGCAAGCTCAGGCATCTTTTCCTCCGCAGCACAAAACCCTGTGCGCAAACGTACCACTTATATTAACACAACAACTTTAATCTTGCAATTACAAGATTATTAGTTTATAATAATTCCGCCAATAAAAAGGGGCCAAAAAGCCCCAAAATATGCCCTCATAGTTAAACGGATATAACGGAGGTTTCCTAAACCTTTGTTGGTGGTTCGATTCCGCCTGGGGGTGCCAGAAAAACCCGGGTCCAGATGGATCCGGGTTTTATGATTCAGGTAGTTTACTTCAAGGCAGAGAAATACAGCTTGTCTGCTTATATCACAAAGCCGCCGTTGACGCCCAGATCCTGGCCGGTTATGAAGGAAGCTTTTTCGCCGGCCAGAAAGACCACGGCGTTAGCCACATCCTCAGGCTCGCCTATGCGGCCAAGCGGCGTCTCATCTATCAGTGCGGCCTTTTCCGCCTCCGTGTATTCATCCATCATTCGGGTATTGATGCAGCCCGGGCTTATGCAGTTGACGCGTATGCCGCTGGGACCCAGCTCCTTTGCCAGTGCCTTGGTAAAAGCTATAAGTCCGCCCTTGCCTGCCGAATAAACGCTTTCAAAGGACGCGCCAACCTCGCCCCAGATCGAAGCGATGTTTATGATGCAGCCACTCTTTCTGCTGACCATGCCGGGAACGAACGCCCGGGTCACAAGAAAAGCGCCCCTCAGGTTGGTATCTATTATGCGGTTCCACTCAGCCACCGTAACATCCTGCAGCAGTCCGGAACCCTCCATGCCTGCGTTGTTCACTATAAGATCCGGGACCCCATACATTCCCAGTATCATATCCGCGTAGGCGGAAACGGCATCCGGATCCAGCAGATCCAGCTCGCTGCGGCCTTTTGGCCCCACCACTTTATAGCCTTCGGCCTCCAGCGCCTGAGCCGTCGCGAGTCCTATGCCCCGGCCACGGCCGGTCACAAATGCAAGTTTAGCCATAACGATTCCTCCAAAATACTGCTTTATGCATATATTACACGCTTTGCCGCAGCTCTTCAAGCCGCGATTGCCACTTGCGCTAAGGACTTCTACAGGATAATATAAAGAGTAAAGCTTTAACACGGACTGCCTGTTGGCAGAGATCATTTTGGAGAGTGCCATGAGCATATATATGAGCGATTTCAAAGAGCGTCCGGCAGGATCTGCGCCCCGCCCTGCGTGGGTGGAGGTGGACCTTAGCGCCATTTCAAGAAATATAGACAGAATAAAAGACAGGCTGGCTCCCGGCTGTGAGTTCTGCGCCGTGGTAAAGGCCAATGCTTACGGCCACGGGCAGAGAAAATGCATGGAGCTGCTGATGGCCAAGGGCGTAAACCGCTTTGCCGTAGCAACGATAGAAGAAGCTCTGATCGCCAGAGAGATATGCCCCGAGGGCATGGTCTACATTCTGGGGCTGGTGGAGCCGGAGGACTACGGTATCATCCTGGACAACGACATAACCATAGGACTCTGCATCATGGAAGACGCCCTTCTGCTTTCTGAAGCAGCGCTGCGGGCCGGAAAGAAAGCTCCGGTATTTGCCGTGGTCAACACCGGCATGAACCGCCTCGGCTTTATACCCGAAGATCCGCAGACCATAGAAGACATCAGGAAACTGTCAGAGCTTCCTGGGCTTCAGCTTCTTGGCCTGATGAGCCATTTTTCCAGCGCCGATGAATTCGATGAGGCAGGAGACGCCTACACCGACATGCAGCTAAGGCGTTTCGAAGCCCTGCGCATAAAGCTTACCGAAGCCGGAGTGCCCCTGCCCTTCAACACCCTCGCAAACAGCGCAGCAAGCCTGCTGCTGCCCGAGTCTCACTACCAGATGGCCCGTCCCGGCGGCTCAATTTTCGGAGATTACGCAGACGGTCTGCCCCCTGAACTGGGCATCGAGTACTGCATGAATGTAAAGGCAAAAATAATGCACCTTAAAAGGCTCCCCAAGGGCAGCGCCATAGGCTACGGCCGTCACACGGAGCTGGAGCGGGACAGCCTTATCGGGACCCTGAACCTGGGCTACGCTGACGGCATCCCAAGGATGTGGTCCTGCGGCCAGGGCTATGTTCTGGTACATGGAGCAAAGGCCCCCATAGTCGGCGTGGTCTGCATGGATCAGATGATGATAGACCTTACTGACATTCCCGATGTGAAGCGTTTCGACACGGTGACTCTGATCGGCGAAGACGGAGATCTTCACATAAGGCCGGAGCAGATGGGAGAGGTCTGCGGAGGAATATTCGATACCACCGTCATAGGACTGGCTCAGCGGCTGCCATACAAGTATATAGAAAGATAAACCAATCGGAGACCGGTTCAGAAGCCGGTCTCTTTTTCTTAAAATGAAATTAAAAAAGAATTTTCGGGATTTAAGGATCCTTTAAGCATTGTCCGTAAAATGATAAGTGTCAGAAGCAAATAAGGGCGAGGCAAATACAAAAGCCGGACCCGGCACTATATATCAGGAGGACAAAACAATGAAGAACAAAGAAAACGGAAAGATGATCGCAGGAATAGTACTTGCGGCAGCAATGATAGCGGCTCCCCTGGGAGTTTACGCTATGAACGGACAGGGAAGCTTTTCCTTCGGCAGCGGAAACAGCTCTGCAGTGATCCAGGAAAGCGGCACTGAAACTCAAAGCAGTGAAAACCTTGAGGGATCCCTCGATCAGGAGCAGAATGTGCCTTCCCAGAGCGGCAGCTCCGACCAGAGCCAGAACTTCGGCGGCTGGGGCGGCAAAGGCCAGATGGGAAGCGGAGATCAGGGCTTCGGCGGCAAAGGCCAGATGGGCGGCTTCGGCGGAATGAACAGCGGAAACGCCAGCTACGCCTCTGAGCCCACAGAGATAGTCACCAGCACACTCAGTTCCAACAGCGCGGAAAACCTGACAGCAGACTACGCCAACGTTCAGACCATCACCATGAGCGATGAGAACAGCAGCGTAAAGATAAGCTCTTCCGGCACCTACATCATCACCGGAAGCTGCGCGGACGGCAACATAACCGTAAAGAAAGGCACCACCGGAGTAGTGCTGATCCTTAAAGATCTTGATCTTACCAGCACCACCGGCGCGACTCTCTCCATCAACAAGGGCACGGAGGTAAAGGTCCTGATCGAAGGCACCGTAAGCCTGACCGACGCTGAAAGCCTGGCAGACGAGGACTCCGACGATTTCGACGGAGCCGCTATAAAGGTAAAGGCCGGAGCATCCGCAGTGCTTGGCGGAAGCGGCACTCTGAACATCAACGGAAACTGCAAGAACGGCATCAAGGTGTCCGATCTGGATGATGACGACAAGGCCGATGGCTACAGCGAAGCCAGCTTCATAATCGACGGAGATCTGAACATAAACGTTACAGCAAGCAACGATGGCATCAGCTCCGGCACCGATCTGACCATCAAGAGCGGAAATATCACAGTAAGCGCAGGAGACGACGGAATAAAGGCTGATTACATCCTGACCATAGGCGAAGAGGGCGAAGACGGTCCCACGATCAATGTAAGCAAGTCCGGAGAAGCTCTGGAAGGCGCAACCATCAATATCTACAGCGGTAACATTAATCTGAACGCTTCTGACGATGGCATAAACGCCGCGAACAGCGACCTGACAGGCTACACCTACTCCCTGAACATCATGGGGGGCACCATAAATGTAAGCTCCTCGGCTGACGGCATAGACTCCAACGGCAATATAAACATTCTCGGCGGTCTCACCACCATCGTTAAGTCCGCAAGCAACGGCGGCGAAGGCGGAATCGACTACGAGGGAAGCTGCTATGTGGCAGATGGCTGCCTTGTGAATCCCTACGGCGTGACCATGGATTCAGGCAACGGCGGCGGAAACGCAGGCTTCGGGGGTTTTAAAGGATCCGGTGGCTGGAATAATAATGGCCAGGCCCCCCAGGCACCGGACATGAGCAGCAATGGTGAAGTTCCACAGATGCCTGGATCTGATGGTAACGGCGAAACCCCTCAGATGCCAGGTTGGGGTGGAAATAGTGAACAAAAGCCGCAGCGGCCCGGAATGAATAGTCAGGACGGACAGATGCCCCAGGCGCCGGACATGAACAATAACGGCGAACCCCCTCAGATGCCAGGTTGGGATGGTAACGGCGAAACCCCTCAGATGCCTCAGAGACCCGGCAGAGGGCAGGGCAGACCCGGACAGAATCAGTAAAGCATATAACTCCTTAGAAATAACTAAAAAAGCTTCGCGTTTCAGCAGCGCGAAGCCTTTTTCATTCATAAAACTATTTCAGTATTTCCAGAGCTCTCTCCAGCTGGGGATCGGTATCGTCCAGATTCAGCCAGGCAGTGAAACGATCCGAAATGATGCGTATGGTATTGCTGTCCAGATTGCCGTACTGATAGGAACCTGCATCCTTTTGTATGGATTTAAGAGCCGCTACAGTCTTGTTATCCATGTGGCCGTTGAAATCCACATCGTAGCCCAGGACCTTGAGTCTCTGCTGAGCAGCAAGAACATTCAGGCCATACTCACCGATATAGAAGCGCTCACCGGAAAGAGGCACCATATCTGCCAGCAGCTCGGCTGCCTCCTTGGAGGTCATGTTTCCGTGGCGGTAAACGAGCTCGTCAGGAATCACTCCTACGCCGTTGATCACCACATTGCGGGGGCCCCTGAACTCCATGACGGAGAGCTTGAGGCTGTCGCCGTTATCCACATCGGCAGTAGTCTGCGCAAGCCCCTTTCCGTAGCTGGTAACTCCAACAACGGTTGCCACATCGTTTTCTTTAAGCGCTGCAGCAAGGCACTCCGAAGCGGAAGCGGTATATTCGTTGATCAGCACCACCATAGGCAGCTGAGGCTCGCTGTTCGGCTTGGAAAGCTCGTACTCTACCATCCTGTCCTGACGGTAGAAAAGCGCTATCACGCCCTCGCCTATAAGCTGATCTGCTATTTCTGTTGCCTGGAACAGGAGGCCGCCGCCATTATCCCGCAAGTCGATTATCAGCGAATCCATACCCTGAGCCATCAGATCCGCCCTGACTTCTGCAAATTCCTCGGCGGTATTGCTGGAAAAGCTGGAGATCTCTATGTATCCGGTGTTCCCTGCAAGCATTTCTCCGAACACGGTAGCATTCACCAGAGGGACGCGGTCAAGAGTAACGCTGACGGTCCTGCCATCTGCGTCAAAAGTGAGCAGTACCTTGGAGCCTTCCGCGCCGCGGACCTTCATAGCCACCTCTGAAATACCCATTCCGCTGATGTTTTCGCCATCTATTCCGATCAGATACCAGCCAGCCCTGACACCCGCAGCGAAAGCGGTACCCTTCCTGTTGACATCTGTAACCAGTATGCGTCCGCCTTCGGCCTGCATTGTTATGCCGACGCCGTAGTAGCTGTTATCCAGCTGCACCGCTAAAGACGGCACATTGTCTTCAACAAAGTAGTACTCGCTCCACCGGTCTCCCAGGGCATCGAAAAGTCCCTGATAGACGCCCCGGATCAGCTCATCCCGGGTGATACCGCCATTGTAGTTGTTCTGAAGGTAGTTGATCACCGCATCCAGATTCTCAAGACGGCTGTCCTGCAGTTCTTTATCGCTAAGTTCCGCAGCGTAGACCATTCCCGGGGCATCCCAGCCGAAAGCCGAAGCCAGCAGCATCAGAACGTAAAAGAAGGAACCTGCCAGCATCGCCAGCACGATCACCAGCGCAGTTATTTTCGCCAGGCGTTTTCTCCTGTCCTGGGTCTTGTTTATACCTGCCATTTCTGCCTCCTAATTCATCTTTCCCGGCTTGCTTAGTATCTCTATATCGAAGCTGTTGCGGCTCTCGGACAGCCCCTTTACGCTGAGGCTGTAATCTATGGAGATCTTATCCAGCTCCGCTGCGCTCTTGCCCAGGCCGCTGAGCTTATCCGTCAGCAGCTCAAGCCCGAAATTGCCGTAGGGCGTAACGTAAATGCCGTTGAAGCGCTTGCCCTCTTCGAACTCCATCAGGTTTTCGTCCTCACCGAATTCGGTGCTGCGCTTTACCTTCACCTTTTTCGGGGTGATGGTGATGTGGGTGGTGATGCCGCCCATTCCGTATTCCTCCATTTCAGGATATACGATAAGGGTGCTGCGGCCCACGCTTCCGATCTTGCCCTCGGTGATGAACTCTATTACATTATCTTCTTTTATTTCTCCGTCCTCCCGGACGTAGCTTTTGCCCGTGATCTTGAGCATTACATCTTCCATTGCCATTTTATTTCCCCCTTCGATTCTGTCCAAACCCCTTCGGACTTATTTCTGCTGAGCGTATTTCAGAAGCTCCGTCAGCTCCGCCTTGTCGAAATGGTATTTCTTTCTGCAGAAGGTGCAGGAGAGCTCGGCTTCTCCGTCCTCTTCGATTATGGTTTTCAGGTCCTTTGCGCCTATTGACACCAGAGCCTTTGCCATGCGGTCTCTGCTGCAGTCGCAGTTCCAGCTGATGGTTCTGCGATCCAGTATCTCCGGATAGTACTCCTCTGGCATGTCTTTGAAGATAAGCTTCAGAAGCTCTTCGCAGATGGCGAGCGCATGAGGCTCTCTTCCCAGCGCCGCAGCGCAGTTTTCCCTGGCATCGTTGATCAGCAGCGTAAGGGAATCCATGTAGAAAAGCATGTCTTCCAGCGCCTTCAGCGCCTCTTCGCTGGCATCGGGCAGCACCTGTATGACCATGCCGCCGGCAGATTCCAGTTCGCCGTTCTGGCCGAAACGCACGCCCAGAGCCACACTGGAGGGCTGCTGCTCGGAAACGGTAAAGTACTGTGTCAGGTCCTCCGCGATCTCTCCGGACACCAGGTCCACTCTGCCTACATAGGGCTCCTTGAGCCCCAGATCCTTGATCACGGTAAGGGTCCCGGCGCCTACAGCAGCGCCCACATCAAGCTTTCCGGGCCCCTTGAGGGGCAGGTCGAGATACGGATTGGAAATGTAAGCCTTTACCTCGCCTTTTCCGTTGGAGGCTGCAAGAATCTCCTGCGCCGGCCCGTCGCCCTTTATCTGAAGCGTCATGCGGGCGTTATCATCCTTGAGCATCAGGCCCATGATGCCTGCGCCTGTCATAGTGCGGCCAAGAGCCGCCCCCGCCAGAGGGGTGCATTTGTGGATCTCGATGGCCTTTCTAACCATCTCTGTTGTTACTGTAAGATAAACGCGGTAGGAACCGCTTTTGTCAACTGCAATTATCGTATTCATTCCAAAGCCTTCTGTATATACAAGGCGCCTCAAAGGCAGCCTCTATCCCTTTTTACTGAATAATTATTTTAACACATACGGAGCCTTTTGTGGATGGATATGGTATTATATTTCGTGAAATCTTGGTGAAATCGCAGGACCCGAATGGGAGAAAAGTAATGGATATAAAGATAGACGCTTACGCGAAAATCAATCTGAAACTGAAGGTTCTCGGAGAGCTTCCCGGAGGCTATCACGAGCTGTACAATCACATGCAGGCTGTAGGGCTGTGCGACAAGCTCTACCTGGATTATCACGAAATGGGAGCGGTGGATCCCGCAGAAGCTGAAAGCTATGAACCGAGGATCATTCTGCACCCGGGAAGGCCTTTTCTTCCAAGGGATGAGAGAAATCTGGCCTATAAAGCGGCGCAGATGATGCATGAGCACTTCCACCCGGACAGGCGGGAGAAGTTTTTTATAAGCGTGGAAAAGAATATACCCGTCGCCGCAGGTCTTGCGGGCGGTTCTGCCGACGGAGCCGCGGTCCTGACCGGCCTTGCCAGGCTCTGGGGTCTGATACCGGATGCGTCAGCAGGCACTATTCCCAGCCTTGATCAGCTCGAACCCCTGATCGGACTTGCAAAACAGCTGGGCTCCGATGTGCCCTTCTCTCTGCTTGCGCAGAATGGCTATACTGCGGCTGTGGGCACAGGCACCGGAGCGGACCTGGAACTGACAGAAGCCGAAAGCTACCGCATCCTGATCTATACCCCCAATTTTCCGCTGTCCACAAAAGCTGTCTATCAGGAGTGGAAGGACGGCGACATCAGCGAATTCAACGACCTCGAGCCCCCTGCGCTGCGTCTGAGTCCCGAGATTGCAGACATCATGGAACTGATGAAGGGCATCGGTGAGCCTCTTCGCACCCAGCTTTCAGGCAGCGGCCCCTCCGTTTTCAATCTTTACAGCAAAAACGGCCCCAGTCCTTCTCTTTCGGAAGTGCAGGCAGCCTTTGCAAACCGCGAAGGGAATATTTATCTTGGGGAGACGCTGGCATAACAGCTGACATAAGGATCATCAGACAGCAAAGGACGGCTCCAGGCCGTCCTTTTATCCATTATAGAGCTTTGTTTTTCTAAGCTTTTTCACTACTAAGCTATTTCCGCAGCACTGCTGCAAACGCGGTCCAGCAGTCGTCGTGGAGCTGGTCGATTATCTCAAAGCCTGCGTCCTCAACGGCTTTGCGGCATCTGTCCTCCGTGCCGTCTATGATTCCGCTGCTAATGTATAGCCCCCGGCCCTTGCAGTGAGCCGCCACATCCGGAGAGAGCATGACCACAAGATCCGAGATCAGGTTTGCAACGACCACATCGGCTCTGTAGCTGAGCCCTTTGGTCAGGTCTCCGTGGACCACATTTATTCTGTCTTCGCAGCCATTGATCGCAGCATTGCGCTTAGTGCTGTCTATGGCCTCCGGATCGATGTCCACAGCCATTATATCTTTAGCCCCAAGCTTTGACGCGACTATAGACAGTATGCCGGTCCCGCAGCCTACGTCCAGCACGTCATCCCCTGGCTGCATCCACTTTTCCATGAGCCTGACCACAAGATAGGTGGTGGCGCTAGTGCCGGTGCCAAAAGCCAGTCCGGGATCTATGGAGATCACCTGTTCACCGGGGGCGGGATCGTACTCCTTCCAGTCCGGCTTCACGACAAAATGTTCGCTTATCTTGCTTGGAACATAGTATTCCTCCCATTTGTGCAGCCAGTCCTGATCATCGACAGTGGAAACAGAAGCCTCATAGCTTTTCAGAAGCTGCGCAAGCCCCCAGTCTCTCCTTCTAAGCTGATCCGCGCTGAGACGCTCCCTTGCTATGCCGGAAGCGCCCCGCTCCTCCCTGGGATCGGAAGGATCCTCGCTGTTTTCAGCCTCCAGATAGAAGCAGACGCTTGGCCGCTCCCTGAACTGCGCCAGCACCGACTCGTCCACGGCATTCCAGAACCATCCTATGGCCTTCTCCGGGCTGAATAGCTCCGCATCTGCCGGATCGTTTATGATGATCTCCTCTATGCCAAGAGCCGCAAGCTGCGCCTCCAGAGTCTCCAGCTTGTCCTGTTCGCAATATATCTTGTATTCCTTGTATTTCATATTTTACTCCAGAAAATACCGCTTTTTCTGCTCCTCGCTGAGAGTCCGGCCGCCGGTCACCCGCTCTGCCAGCTCCAGCAGCGCATTTCCGTCCATGCAGCGCATCACATAAAGATCGTTGTTATTCCCTGCCCTGCCAATCAGAAGCCGGCTTCCGTCTACTGCTGCATTCTGAACAACAAGTTCCCTGTCGTGGAAGTCGATCAGGCAGAAGCCATCGCTCGCCCTGCAGATAGTGCCTTCCTCCTGATAAGCCCAGTCATCGAGGAAGAAAAACTCGCCCCTGTCCGGTTCATATATCTCATCAGCCGCAGGCTCATAACGCTCAAGTACGTTTCCGTCAAAAGCGTACCAGTTTCCTCCGCTGTCGGAACTGTAAAGCAGAAGAGCGCTGCGGTTTTTGCTGAGGCAGGCCTTTGTGACATTCAGGATATCCAGCTCCTGATTCTTACCGTTCTTCAGATCCAGTATGTGAGTTTTATTTGAATAGTTGTAGACTGACAACTGGTCGCCCCAGCCCGGCAGCTCCGCATCGCATACCGTACCGGCATGGCTCTTCCAGAACATGTAGCCCGAGCCCGCGCTGCTCCAGTCCGCCGTGTCGATCACCAGCACATGATGCGCATCGTTCTGCACACCGTGTATTATAATGTACCGGCCGTCCCGCCTGGCTTCATTTTCCCAGTAGCCCTCCACTATTCCGGCGTACTTCTGCTCCAAAGTCTCTGAATCGAAGACGTAATAGACTGACTGGCTGCTGAAGACCGCGAACTCATCATCTATGAACAGCGGCTTCAGTTCCGCGCTGTCGTCAGTGATCTCATTGCCTTTTTTGTCCCTGCCATGGGCGACAGGATTTATTGTCGCGATCTTTTCATAAGTCTTTGCGTCATAAACGAACAGCACCGACTTTTCGCCAGGCCGCTGCTGACCTGAGCGGACTATATATTTGCCCCCTATCCGCGCCAGACTCGGAGCAAAGAGCAGATCCATCCGATTCATTGTCTCAACTACTGTATTCTGACCGCTTTCCAGATCAAGCACGGTAAGGTAGTATTCATCATTCTCACTGCGATGGTACCAGAGCTTGTTTCCATCCCGGCTGAGCACGGAATGTGAAGCTCCGACAATGCCATTATTCACAGTCTGTACCATTACGGAACCGCTGCTTTCGTCCTGTTTCATCAGACGGGATTTTTCAGGACCTTTAAGCAGAATATAGCTGTCATCTGCAGCATTGCCCCATTTGTCGCAATTCACATAACAGGCCTCTTCGATGTCAAAATCAGCTTTTATGGTCTGCACGACATTCCCATAAGAAATGATCATGGCCACATCTTTTTTCGCGTCGCAGCAGAGCAGCGCAGTTCCATCAGAAGAGAAGTGCACTGTATCAACGGTATTTCCAAGGGTTAACACTGCTTCGGACTTCAGATCTGTCAGATCCACAAGATAAAGCTTGCCCTGTTCAGTTGTTACAGCTATTTTATCTTCTGCCGGAGATGCTGTTATGGTCTCGAAATAACTGCCATCCAGCTCCCGATAGCTTATTCTGCCAATCTGATCTTCGGTCACGGAGTCCCATATGAATATCCATGAATTTGAAAGACCTGCCACATACCGGCTGTCGAAGGAGCCGATATATTTGCCAACATAGTCATGAATGCCTTTACTGTCATATATTATGCTTCCATCGCTCCCTGGGATCTGCGAGCTGTAGCTGTGGATGATACGCTCTTCAAAGCTGGATGCAGCTGCATTGACCCGCAGCATTATTACGCTTGCGCTGTCCGGGCCGATGATGTTGCTCAGCATCAGCCTGCTATAGCTGTTGACGCTGTCGGTGCGGGCAAAACCCTCTGCAGGGAAGGGTATCAGGTTGGCAAGAGATTGTTCCTCTGTATCTATAAGGCGACTTTTTGTGTATATATTGTAGTTGTAATACCAGGCAAATTCATAGGCATCCTCGTCGGCGACCATGCCATCCAACCACCATTTAAAATATGTATTGGGATAGATAAGTCTGTTCACAGCAGTGCTTCCCTGCATGCTGAGCGTACCCAATCCCGTGGAATCGATATAGACCATGCTTGCAAGATCGTTTCCGATCACCACCTGGAAGGGAAGCCTGTCAAACTTCAGTGGATAGTCCTTTTCCTCGCCGTTTTCCAATCTGTAACAGGCGGTATAGCCAGGCAGAGCCTCGGAGCAGACCGCCAGGCTGACCGCATTTGCCCTGAAGGCTTTTATTGGAAAGTTCAGATCCGTGAGGGGTATGTAATTGCTGCTGACTCCCGAAACCATAGCGCTCCTGAGTGCTGCCACCGCCTCTTCCGCCACAGGTCTGTCCGGATGGTCAAAATCTTCCGGCAGGGCTTCCTTTGCCAGCAGCATAGCCAGCATCCGGTCGCCTCCGGAATTCAGAAGATCCTGAGCGCCACTGGCCAGGAATCTGGACTGGGACAGAAGCGCAGCATTTCTTTCCGCTGTGATCTGCCGGTTTTTAATCACTGCATAGCCTAAAAAGCCTGAAAGCAGCACAATTGCAGCAGCAAGCACCCCGGCTGCAGCTCTGGCCTTTCTCTGCCTTGCCCGCTGCCTGAGCTCATCGAAATTGACCCCGAGCATGGGCGCTAATATGCGCAGCTTCTCCTCTTTCAGCTTCTTCAGCGACTCTGCGACCGTAGCGCCCCGGACATCAGCTGCCAGAGGTTCCATCTCTTCCCGCTGTCCATCTGTCTCTTTATACAGCAGCGCTTCAGGGAAAGAATCCGCGGGTTCCCCTTCTGACAGTATGGTCAGGATCTTATCACGCTTTCCAAGGGAAATGAAATAGTCAAGCTCCTCCATGCACCAGCGGGACTGCAGATAACGGGGCGAGCAGATGCAGATGAGCCACTCCGAGTTTTCTAAAGCATTATGAATATCCTCCCCCAGATTTACAGACAGGGGAAGCTCCTCCTGATCTCTGAATACCCTCCCCATGCGGCTTATCCCAAGAGAGCGTTTCAGTGCCGCAGGCACAGCGTAGGTCTCGATCTGAGTATGCAGTTTCCTTGCTATATCCTGATCCGGAGACTGATGCCGGTAAGATATAAAAGCTTTGTATTGATACTGCTCCATTGTCTATCGCCGATTAACGATTAAATGTTTCTTCCACAAGTTTATATGATTATTATACTTTCACTGCTTCATAATAATCAAGCCTAATGCCTGATGCTGAAAAAATACCCGGCTGATATAGCCGGGATATTGAGTGTTTGATTGTGTGCCCTCTTCTTCGTGCCCGGGATACTAGTCCCAGAGCTTTTCGGGGTAGATGCCCGCCTTCTTCTTCTCCAGCATGGCATCCACCACCAGCTGACGGTCTTCCTTGTAGGTGACACCGTACCACTTGTCGGGAGAATGGAGCACCTTCACATCTGCCTTGCCCTCCTGAATCAGCTCGGAGGTTACGATTGGAATGTAGAATTCGCCCTTCAGCGGGTTTTCCCTGATGATCCTGTAAAGGTTCTCCGGCAGTCTCTCCTTAAGCTCTTCAATGATGCTGGGAGTGAAGCCGAAGAGATTCATGGATACGGGAGTGCCGACGGGAACATCTGTCCAGCTGGCGCCGTCGTCCTCGGTGAACTGGATCTTATCGCCGTTCCACTGTATCTTGGTGCGCTCGTCTATCCTAACCAGACGGCCTTCGCCATCCATCGTGCATACGCCTCTTGCCACGCTGCCGTTTTCTGAGAGTGTGTTTTCCACCTGGTAAGCAACCATGCAGTAGTCGTATTTGTCGCCATCCTCAGCCTGGCAGAGGTAGTCGTAAATGGTCTTGAATGCGCCGGGGCCGTAATAATCGTCAGCGTTTACCACCGCAAAGGGTGCGTCGATGATGTTCCTCGCCGCAAGGATCGCATGACCGGTGCCCCAGGGCTTTACTCTGCCCTCAGGTATCTCTATGCCTTCAGGAATGTCTGTCATATCCTGATAAGCGTAGAGTATGTTCATCCGTTTTGCAGCGCCGCGGTCCATCAGAGCCTTGAAATCAGCCTCGATCTCTTTCTTGATGATGCAGACAGCGGTCTCAAAGCCCGCCTTCCAGGCGTCGTACAGGGTAAAGTCAATAATGATCTCTCCGTTGGAGCCGATCTGGTCTATCTGCTTGAGTCCGCCGTAGCGGCTGCCCATGCCTGCGGCCATAACCACCAGAACGGGCTTTTTGCTCCCGGCCTTCTCTGTAACAGGAGCCGCTGCCGCAGCTTCCGCTCTTTCAGCCTCGAGCTTTTGCAGCTCGGCAGCTATCTTATTTGCCGCGAACTCGACATTTTCCTTGCTTGTAGCCAGATTCATGCGCACGAAGGGCGCAAAACGGTCTCCGCCGAACCAGCTGCCATAGTCGAAGGCCAGTCCGCACCTGTTTTCGCAGAAATCAGCCACCTCCTCCTGAGTCCCGAAGTATTCTTCGAGGCCCAGCCAGAGCAGATAAGTGCCCTGCAGCTTGCCGACTTTGATCTTAGGAGCCTTTTCCTCCAGTATCTTCCTGACATGGCTGTAATTGCTCCAGATCTGCGCCTTCACTTCCTCCAGCCACTCACGGCCGTTTCTGTATGCAGCTGCTGTCGCAATATAGCCAAAAGCATTGCCGGAGCTCACATGGATGCGGCTCTGGAAGTCCTTGTAGCGGGCGCGGAGCTCGTCGTCGGGTATGATAACGATTGAGTTCTGAATGGCCGCGATATTAAAGCTCTTGCTGGCAGAGGTCATGGTGATCAGGAAGCTGCCGTAGTCGCCCAGGGTGGCTGTCGGGATATGCTTGTGATCCTCCCACTCGAAATCCTGATGGATCTCGTCTGAAATGACATAAACTCCGTGCTTTTTGCAGATATCCATCAGCTTTCTGATCTCGGAAGCGGTCCAGATGCGTCCCACAGGGTTGGCGGGCGAGCAGAAAATGAAGAGTTTTACGTCATTTTCCACGATATCTCTTTCAAAACGCTCGAAATCGATAAAGTAATCCATTTCATTTCTGAAGAGATCGCACATTATAAGCTTGCGGTCGTTGTCTTTGACCGCGTTGAGCATGGGATAGTACACCGGAGTAAGGGTTATGACCCCATCGCCGGGCTTTGTAAGCATCAGAACGCCCCAGTAGAATGCAGAGACCACTCCGGGGCTGAAGCACATCCACTCTCTCTTTACCTCATAGCCGTGGTACTTTTTCTCCCAGTCTATGAAAGCGTCGTAATAGTCATCGGGGGGCATGGCGTAGCCAAGGGGCACATTCTTTGCATAATCCGAAAGCGCGTCCCTTATGCAGTCGGCGCATTCAAAATCCATATCTGCGATCCACATGGGCAGCAGATCTTCGCTGCCGTATTTGGACCACATTCCGTCCCACTTGACGTTGTCCATACCACGTCTGTCCACATATTTCAGACTCATAACTTCTCTCCTATTATATTTATTACTTCCGGGGCCTTATCTGTCAGCTCTCCCGGTTATTTTGCAACACAAAACCCGCTCCTTGGAGCTTGTTAAGCTATATCATACCAAAAGAGCGGGTCTTAGGCAATTAAAATGCATGCGAATTCACAATAAACTCAAACTGGCAGCCTGAACTACCAGCGGCGGCGTCTCCCCAGCAGGCTGAGGCTGCCGACAACGCCTGTCAGAAGACCTACCAAAAGCGTTTTCGCCCCGAAACTCAGCTTGCTCTTCTGCTGCTGCAGCTTCTGGAACTGCCAGCTGTCCTCCTGCCTTTCCCTGGCAGCGCAGCTGCTGCAGATGAAAATGCTCCTGCCATCCTTCATGTAGTGGTCTGCCGGCACATAGTTCCTGCCGCAGCGCTCACAGCATGTACGGTAGTTGTTAGCCAGAAGGTGATCGATGACAGGATCCACTGCCTCAGCCAGCCTTTCGGGAAGATGACTCTTCACAAAAGCAGGCTTTATGCTCAGCTCAAGGCTGTATTTGTCGACTCTTATCTCTTCAACCAGCCTGAACTGATCCTTATTGTCCCGGAGATAGCGCCTGAGCTCATCGTTAAAGGGATCTTCTTCGCTGGCGGCATTGATTTTGACAATATAAAACCCGTCTTCCTTGCGAAGACTTATATAATAGCTGCTGTAGATGCCCGCCCAATCGGTATCGTAATCTCTGAGCTCGCCTCCCAGCGTCCTTTCTCTTATCTCGTCACCGAGTGTAAGCTTATCCTTTCCCAAAACGGCCTCCTTAGGATCCTGCTAAGCCCATGGATCCATGCTCTTTGGCTGGCGTATCCCTACAAGAATGAACTGCTCCCACAGGAAATACTGGCCTGTGGAGGGCTTGAGCCTCAGCTGGATCTGCCTGGGACTGTCGGCCCCGCCGGATTCCAGCAGGACCTTGCAGTAGTTGGGATCAGCGTGGCTGTTGGGGTCGTCCCACAGCTTAAGGGTATAGGGCAGGTCCGGGGTATAGTTGTTGTCAGGAGTCGCGCCTTTGAAATATGACCTGGGAATGTAGTCCACATTGTCCATGAATCGGTCGTTGATGAATGACCAGTACATGGGGGTCAGTTCTCTGGGGCCGGAAAGCCAGGCTATCATGCGCTTTGCCTCCTCCTTATCCTCCGGATAGAGGCAGAAGGCTGCGACTGCAAGGGCTGCAGTATCTGCTGGGCTCTTAAGAGCTGCCTGAGGCATCGCCTGCATCTCCTCCAGCGTTTTGGGAAGCTTTTCAAAGCTCAGCTCCCAGCTTTTCCCCTCTTTATAATTATATGCTGCCATGTTTTTCTCCAAAATAAATGCAGGAACATTTACTACAGATAGAGTATACCACAAGGCAGGCATTTGAATGTGATTATTTGCTGAAATTGCAGGCAATCTGACATATAAAGCCCTGATATCCGGGCCAGATGCCTTTTCTGTTCCGATGACCTGGGCTGCCGGATCAGAACCACAGACAATTCAAAACCCCGAACCAGTCGGTCCGGGGTTTTTCGTGTCGCTTTTGTCTTTACAGATCAGCGTCGAAGGGCAGCAGAGCTACTGTTCTTGCAACCTTGATGGCATTGGTGATGTCTCTCTGGTGCATATCGCAGGCGCCGGTAACTCTTCTGGGCAGGATCTTGCCGCGCTC
>JAEEGL011375496.1_pt1 | contig 61866 bp, 36 predicted proteins | sample 9134231 | NCBI WGS metagenome assembly JAEEGL01 (sample SAMN16246548, study PRJNA631951) | gut metagenome | biome: gut microbiome; feature: rumen; material: fiber-attached | host: Bos | place: Iran: Karaj | collected 2018-10
CACATCGCTGCAATAGGCATAATGAATCTTTCCGCCTTCACAGGTCACTTTGATGTCGCCGTCGCAATAACCCTGGAACCATTTGTCACATTTATCGTCTTCGGCGACACTGGACATGTTGTGGCTCACGCAGATGCCGCGATCGCAGCTGCCTTCATTCTCGCAGACAACACCTTTGCAGGGACCAGTCATGATTTCCGCTGCACAAACATTCCCCTCGCAGCCATTCGGGCATCTGCGGGTGCTGGACGTGCCGTCCGCATTGCATTCAGTAGCGATGCCATCCACGCACGCGGGTTTGCACTCAAGCGATGCACAGGCTGAACCATCACAGCCCTTCGGGCATTCGACATACTCCGGCACGCCATCGGCATTGCATTCCGTTGCAACACCATTCTCGCAAGAAGGCTTGCAAGCCGGTGCGCACGATGAGCCATCACATCCAAAGATGCAATCCAGTCTTTTTGGGGTGCCGTCATCATTGCAGCTGGTTGCAACGCCACGGCTGCATTGTGGGTGGCATTTGTCATTGCCCGGTGCAGGATCGCAGGTACCATCCGAGCAGCCGTATGCACAGACTGCAGCCGACGGCGTGCCCATATCATCACAGACAATCGCAAGGTCATCCACACATTCGTGGACGCATGCCGGAACAATCACTTCCGCACCACCGTTCGAATTGCTGCCGCTATCGTTGCACGATGCCAGAAATAATACTGTGGACAAGGCCACTAAACATTTGTTTTTGTTCACCATTTATTCACCATATAAAAGTGCGCACGAGGCACAAAAAACCGCATCCATACGAACGTTCGTACAATGCATCCATCAACGGATCTTGAAAAGTGCAGATTTTTACACGTAAAAATCGATCAAATCCGCAATCCACAACAAAGTCTGCACCTATAGCGAATTCATATTGCGATTGCAAGAGGAACGTGGTGAAGGGAATGAGGCACCGCATTAAAGCTTCTCCCCTTGCCGCCTGCGGCGCGTAGCCGCAAATCTTTGGCGCAAAGCGCCAGCCTTAATCTCCCCCTCCCCAAACGGGGAGGGGGAGATGTCACGGCACGCCGTGACAAAGGGGGGAGGCCTGTGCTTACGGCGCAGCCGTCCCTCCCCAACCCCATAACCGCGGTATCACGCCCCAGCAGGGCGTGATACAACTCAACATTCACTTAAATCACCAGGTCTGTTTCTGTCGCTTTACAGTGATTACAGGACGAACACCAACGTTCAGATCCACTTCACTACCGTAAAATCCACTTGCCCATTGACCTTTATCAGTAATGCTGTCAACATAAAAACTTTTACCATAAAGACCATAAGATATATTCACCTCCGACAACCAATACCATCCATAATAATAAAACCAAGAAAAAGATGCATAGGGCGTAGTTGAGGCCATTCGATCACTGAGCGTTGGCAAAACCCCTTCAATAAACGCCCTGCTTGGCAGAAATATTTTACTGGTAACCGTATTGCTAACCACCTCTAGGTCATCAACATGATGTTTATTTATATTATATGTATAATTTTTATTTATAATCTGCGCTATTTCCTGAGCACTAAATGCTGCATTAAAGAAGTCATTTTCCAACCACTGCTTAACATCACTTTCTTCATAAAAATCATTATAATCATTAGAGTCAGGCACATCCCCACTATAATACTCCTTATAGAACAGGATATTTTTGGACATCAGTAAAATATCATCTTTATCTACATTCAGCACAATCCATTCAATTGGTTCTTTATTTTCATCATTTTCATTATAATATTTTCCAAAATACAGCGTATCACCATTCTCCAATGACACACATTTCTGATTACTGCTGTTGTATTTATAACCAAAAGGACAGACGCAATCATTTCCAGATGATAGGAGTCCTCCGCTGCTGTCGCATTCACATGCTGTACCGGCTGTGTTCATCCTGTATTTTTCATCGCAATAACAGGTATTATCTTTTTCATCAAACGAGGCGTGCGCAGGACACGATATCTTGCCGCAGGATGTCCCCGATGCATTAGGCTGGTAACCGGTTGCACACCTGCAATTGCCCGCACTCCCCGTCCAGTGTTTACTGGTATCACATTCACACTTTTTTTGGGCATTTACTCGTTCGCTGTATTCTGCGCAGCATTTGTTTTCGTTATCTGCCCATCTGCCCTCACATCTGGCTTCACATTTGTCAACTTTCTGCTGGTAGGCGGCTTCGCACTTGCAACTGCCCGCATTACCCGTCCAATGACCACTCGGATTGCATTCACATGCGCCCTGGGCATTCACATACTCTTTAATGGCATCACAGCATCTGTTATCTTGTTCAGCCCATCTGCCCTCACATATGGCTTCACATTTGTCACCATTCTGTTGATATCCGGATTCGCATTTGCAATTGCCAGCAGTACCTGTCCAATGTTTTTGCGCATCGCAAACACATGCATTTTGTGAACTGTTATAATACTCACTGGCAGCACAACAGCGCTTGTCTTCTCGGGAACACCCTGTCTCGCAGACTTCCGAAGATACCTTGCCATATATCCACGATTCGTTTGAAACTGATACACACGCTGTCTCATAATAATTATTGCCATTGCATCCGTAATCATTTTGGCAATCATTCAGCGAGCTGTATTTTTTGTCAAAACACTGCACATCATTCGAACTCAGAGCACCGCAATATTTATCTCCACAGTTCTCAAATACAAGCGTTTCGCTCGCCGCATCACAATGGACGACGGCGTTGTTTTCACACCAGTAACCGCCCTGGGAGCATGTACATGCCTTCTTGTTTGGATCACACCTGTCGGGACATTCGATTTCCGTCTGGGATTTTGGCACCAGAATGCCCGCTTCATTGGGCGCACAAATCTGCATAATGAGCTTATTGCCGTCACAATAGCTGGTTTGTTCACTCTCGCAGGTTTCCGTGCACGTTGCACGATTGCCCGTCACACCGCAACTCCTGCCGCCATCGCAAGGCACCGCACGAACGATACCGTCCTCGCAAATCACGCGGCTGCCATTTTCACAGCGTTCGGTGAAACTGGACTTATCGCAGGGCGTATACTCATCTGCGACCTCTTTGGAGCACTCACCGGTCGTTTGGTTAAATTCGTGCCTGCAATCGTAACAGACCGCTGCATTTTCGCTAACCGCGCAGAACTGATTGTTGTCGGAACACTTTTCGGCGCGAACAATCCCCTCATAACAAGACACACGGATACCATTCTCACAGCGCTGTTTGAATGTATTCCCGTCACATGCGGACCACTCGTCGCTAACGAGTTAGTTGCATTTGCCGGTCGATTCGTCGCAGCCATGATCGCAGGGGAAGATTTCGTCGACGTAATAGAGCCTGCCGTTGTCGTCTTCGCGGCACTCGCGTTTGCGCTCGTTGCCCTGGAAACAGCTGTTGATGACTTCGTTTTTGTTCCAGCAGGCGTCTGCACAAAATCCGTTCTGTTCCTCGGTCACACAAATCTGGTTGACGACCGCACAGTTCATCGTCGATTCATCATAAACCAGCAGCGTCTCGCCGCTGCATTTATTCCAGCAGGCCGTCTTTTGCGGGTTGCAGCCGTTGGCTGCACACAACAGATAATCGCCGCTGCCCTTGTCGCCCGACATCGTATCATCGGTATTGTCCCAGCATTCGATGGCGTATGTATGCGCTTCCGATTTTCCACTGTTATTCTCAGCCACACAGTAACTGCTCATGCCCGAGCGGCAGCTGGCGCCATCCTTCCGGCAGGTCGGGATCAGATAGGTTTCGCCGAAATGCTTCACCTTGCTCATCGCGCAGCCATTCACATCATTGCAATAGGCATAATGAATCTTTCCGCCTTCACAGGTCACCTTGATGTCGCCGTCGCAATAGCCCTGGAACCATTTGTCACATTTATCATCTTCGGCGACACTGGCCATGTTGTGGCTCACGCAAATGCCGCGATCGCAGCTGCCTGCATTCTCGCAGGCAACCCCCAGGCAAGGCCCCGACAGGATTTCCGCTGCGCAGACATTCCCCTGGCAGCCATTCGAACATCTGCGGGTGCTGGACGTGCCGTCTGCATTGCATTCAGTTACAACGCTGTTTTCACATTTGGGCTTGCATTTGAGCTCGCCGGGAATTGGATCGCATGTGCCGTCCGAGCATCCGTATTTACATTCCACAACGTTCCGTTCACCATTTGCATCGCAGCCAATTGAAACGGAACCGACGCATTCAGGCGTGCAGATGCCGGAAGCTGGTGCCGTGTTCGAATTGCTCCCGTTATCGTTGCACGATGCCAGAATTATCATTGTGGATAAAATTACTAAACATTTGTTTTTTTTTGTTCACCATTTTGTTCACCATATAAAAGCGTGCACGAGGCACAAAAAACCGCATCCATACGAACGTTCGTACAGTGCAACCATCGACGGATCTTGAAAAGTGCAGAACTTTGCAGCAAAAAATCAATCAAATCCGCAATCCACAACAAAGTTTGCACCTATAGCGGATTCATAATGCGATTGCAAGAGGAACGTGGTGCAAGGCGAAGCCCCACCCTCTGCGGCGGTGTATTGCGCGCGACGCGCCCGCCAACGTCCTGTTGGCGGGTAAGTTTTAAGCCCATCATGATATCCTGCAAACATGTATCATTAACCAAACGACCAATGGTCATCATGATAAGCCATGATATCTGTCACGCGCCGACACGATGTCGGCGCGCACGCCTGTGCTCGCCCGGATGGCGATTCACAGGCGTGAACCGGAGTGAATAGAACTCAAAACCCAAATAGAGGGTCCGGGGGGTTTCCCCCAGACGTGCGGGGGGCCCGGAATGAGCGCCATCCGGTGAATGGCGCGAATGAAGAGGCCAGTGAGCAAATCAAATGCGCAAGTCGAAGCGCCATGCGCGAGAGACGAAGCGGATTTGATATTGCGAACTGTGGACGTTAGGGGGTGTTCACGTTTCAACGCCCCCTAACCGCCTGCGGCGCGTAGCCGCGAAAAAAAGTGCTTATGGCGCAGCCGTCCAAGAAGAAATATAGGAATGCTTACTCCACGAACGATTCGGCCTTTGGCGCAGGCACTACGGAACCGTCGGTATCGTAACACTTATCTTCCACGCAAAACTGATCGGGTTTGCAATTGCACATGTAATATGACGGTTCATCATCGCCGCAGCCCCACAGCGTCGCGCCCAAAACGAGCAGCATCAGGACTTTCAGCATTTCTTTCACATCAATTCTCTGCATCATATATCTCGCCTGTTAAGACATTTATTCGCGTATCCATGCCCCCCAACCGGAGCGCTACTTTAGATGCTTTGCGCGCGAGTGCAACACTTTTTTTGAAATCCGGCGATTTCACCGCTGCCGCCGGAGGTAACCCCGAAGCCACCACCGGGGAAACTGCAATGACATCAGGCAACAGCAAGTCTAACCTCACGGCCGCAGGCCGTCGTGATGAGCTAATGACAATCCCGACGACACGACGTCGGCGGGCGCGTCGATGTAACGCCATGGACGGCGTTTCAGCGACGCAATAGATATAAATAGAAAATTAGCCGGGGGGCGGGGGGCAGAGCCCCCAGCCGCGCGGGATTGCAAGGGGCGTTCGCGGAACAACGCCCCTTGCCGCCTGCGGCGCGTAGCCGCGCAAATAAAAATCTCACGGCCGCAGGCCGTCAAAAAGAAACTAAGGGACTGAACAACTGCCGAAAAAACGCGAAAATCGCCGTTTGTACGCGAAATCATCACAAGAATGTGATAAACGGATAAGTTTGTGGTGGACTACCGCCCGACAACTGCCCGAAAATGCTTTGAGTCTGCATCATGTCTAATATCCTTGTTATGAACACGACGAGCCACGAGACGCGCGTCGCGCTCGTCGAAAACGGCATCATTTCCGAATTCTTTCTGGAACGAAACTGCGAACACGGAACTGCCGGCAACATCTATAAAGGCCGCGTGCTGAGAGTTTTACCCGGCATGCAGGCTGCATTTGTCGATATTGGCCAGGAGCGCGCAGCATTCCTGTATGTCTATGATGTCTATAACAAGCACGAAGCCTACATGCAGGAAGTCGACGCCGATGCCATCGACGACCCCGAAATCCCGCAGTCACGCGGTCAGAACCGCCCCGTCGGCCCCATCGAAGAACGCCTCCATCAGGGCCAGGAAATCCTCGTGCAGGTCGCCAAAGAAGCCATCGGCACAAAAGGCGCCCGCATCACCAGCCACATCTCGCTGCCCGGCCGGTTTCTCGTGCACATGCCGACCTTCGATCACATCGGCGTGAGCCGCCGCATCTCCAGCGAAGCCGAACGCACGCGCCTGCGCGATCTCGTCAACGAGCGCCGTCAGCCCGGCACTGGCATCATCGTGCGCACCGCCTCCGAAGGCGCCACCGAACAGCAAATCGACGAAGATTTCGCCTACCTCACCAACAGATGGCGCAGCATCCTCAGCGATTTCGAGCAAAAAAAAGCCCCCGCGCTGCTCTACGAAGAACTCGATCTCCCGCTGCGCGCCGTGCGTGATCTGCTCACCGAAGGCATCGACGAAATCATCGTCGACGATCCCGTCCAGTTCGAGCGCATCCGCGAATTCGTCACCAAATACCTCCCCAGCCACGCCAGCTGCGTCAAACAATATCAGGGTCTCGATCCCATCTTCGACGCATACGGCATCGAAATCGAAGTCTCCCGCGCACTCGCCCGAAAAGTCTGGCTGCGCAGCGGCGGCTATCTCGTCATCGACACCGCCGAAGCCCTCACCGCCATCGACGTCAACACCGGCAAATTCGTCGGTCAGCACTCGCTCGAAGACACCATCCTGCAAATCAACCTCGAAGCCGTCCGCGAAATCGCATACCAGCTCAAAATCCGCAACATCGGCGGCATCGTCATCATCGATTTCATCGACATGGAACGCGTCTCGAACCGCGAAAAAGTCTACAACGCCCTCGAAGAACAACTCTCCCACGACAAAGCCAAAACGAACATCCTCAAAATCAGCGAGTTCGGCCTGGTCGAAATGACGCGCAAACGCGTCCGCGAAAGCCTGATTCAAAGCATTTGCGAGCCGTGTTTCTATTGCGAGGGCAAAGGCTACATCCGCAGCCGCCAGAGCATCGCCTACGAAATCCTGCGCGAGCTGCAGCGCGAGGCCACCATGTCGCGAACCAAAAAGCTCAAGGTTATCGCCCATCCCGACGTCGCACAGATGCTCTTCGACGAGGAGCGCTCGGCCATCGAAAGCCTCGAGTCAAAATTCCATCGCAACATCGAAATTCAGGCCAATCCTCAGCTTCATCACGAGCAGTTCGAGGTCTATACAAGCGACGATTAAAAACATGCGGGGGGACGCCCCCCTGCGCGGCTATCGCGCTGCAAAGCTGCGCGATACGCCGCTGCCCCCCGTGCGGGGCAAATCATGGCCGATTCGGCCCCGCAACGCCCCATTCCCTCTCATTCCGACATTCACAGCCTTTTATGAGGTTCCAGTTGAGTTCCCCGGCAAACAACAGCATTACATGCCCCAAATGCGGTTTCGACAACGATCCGTCTGCCGATGCATGCGCCCAGTGCAATGCACGGCTGGTTCGAAATGTCTATGCTGCCAGTGTTTCGTCCGGTCTCAAACGGCTCGAAAGCGAAAAACTCGCCTTCCTCGGATCAGGCGCGCTCATCTCGAAATTCAATCCAAGCGATGTCGAAAAATACGCGCAGACACAGGCCGATAATACGCTCGACCCACAGCTGCTCGACGAACTCGAAATCGACAGCAAAGCTGAACTCGGTCTCGATACCCCGCCCAACACCATGCAGGATATCCGGCCAGACGATATCCGCATCGATCCTTCCGATCGCCTCGATACAGACAGCCATACCGTCGTCGACGCCGCCAGTTTCCCCTCAAAAACCATTCAGGATTTCAACGGGATGTCCGAAATCGGTGCGCTCGTCGCCGACGAATTCGACAATCTCAGCGATGAACCCCGCACATCCACATCTTCCGGTCTGTTCAGCGCGACCACGACCGTCCCCGATATCGTGACCCAGATGGTCGAAGATGTCGATATTCACGAAGACGACAACGGCGATATCGAAGCCGACGAAGACCAGACCAAAGCTGAAGATGTGGTGATTCCCGGTGAACATGCCACCGACGAGCAGCCGGCGTCGTCCAAATCGCCGACCACCGAGTTTATCGACGAAGCCAAGGCCTCACGATACGCGCAAATCCTCATTCCGACGGTTCACGAATCGCACGGCTCGGACGAATCATCCCGCGATATTCCGGCGATCGACAAACTCAAGAACCAGGGCCTGTTCGAGCCGCTTTCGGTGCATGCCGAGGTGAGCAACAGCATCGAGGAAATCCAGAATCTCAACCAGCTGCTGCCCGAATCCGACATCCAGCCATGGAAAGGCAGTTTCGATGACGGCGACAATCCACCGGAATCCTCCGAAGAGCCAGAAGACGACCGCACGCAGCCATACGATGCCGACAAACAGTATTTGCCCGACGAAGACGACCGCACGCAGCCATACGATGCCGACAAGCAGTATTTGCCAGACGAAGACGATTTCACGCAGTCGGATCAGGACGATCTGGCACCCGAAACTTCGATCGAAGATGCCGCGCCACGCGATTCGCTCATTGCGCTCGACTCCGAAGCCATCGTTGCGCCCGAAGAACGACTGCCCACAAATCCGGGTTCGGTGGTGATTGGTACGCCCGACGAACTCGACAGCGACGACCAGAACATGGCCATCGATTTGGAAAGCTGTCAGACCATCCCCATCGCGGTCGAAAAGTTTCTGCCGCAGGCCGCACTCGCCGCTGCCAATGCCGGTATATCCAGCGCATCCGGTACGGCTGTGCCCAAGGCAAAATCCAAACATTTCGAACGCCTCTTCCTCACCATCTGGGTGGTCCTGCTCGTCTGCATCTGCTTTGGCATCATTGTTCTGCTCTATCACATGGGCATGCTCGCCCGCATCTCGCCCATGCTCGATCCCTACAAAGACGAAGCGGAGCAGCCATTTGCCGAAATTCAGGGCGCACCGGTGCACGTTGAGGAAGTCAACGCCCCCCCAACCAGCGCAGCCATCGACGAAGCCGCTCAAATCGTCTACCAGAAGCTCGATTTCGAATCGTGGATCGAACCCTGGATTCAAAAGCAGATCGCCGGACAGCCGTCCCCCGAAGCTCAGCTGGAATTCCTGCAAATCGGGATGGATTATTATCCCGAAAACACAGATTACATCATGCGGTATGCACAGAGTCTCATTGATGCCGGACAGCCGCACGAAGCCCGATTATTTATCCAGCGCCAGCCGGATGAACTGTTTAACGCGCCGCAGTTCCAGGAGCTCTATTATCAGGCATTTGCTGCAGATCCCGAATTTCTGCCCGAAATACAGGAAATCACCGAAAACGATTTCGACGAGCTCGCACCGCTGGGCGGCGGTTCCACCATCACGCTAAAGGTCGTCAAAGACGGCAAGCCCTTTGCGGCATTCAAACCGCTGCAAACCCGCAGACAGTCGAATTACCGCGCCGAAATCGCCGCATGGCGGCTCTGCGAGCTATTGCAATGCGATTTTCAGGTGCCGTGGAACAGACCCATCAAAATCGAACGCAACGTTTTCAACAAACTCTACAATCGCTCAAAATCCAAAAAGCGCGAGCTGTACCGCAAGGAACTCAAAGACCTCATCTGGACAAAAGAAGGCAAGAATTCGTATGTCTACGGCACGCTCAAAGACTGGGTGCCCGATTTCACGCGATTCCCAATCGAATTCACATCTTTCTGGAAAGGCTGGGTGTCGCAGGCCAAATATATCGAGGATTACCCCGAGCTATCGGTCGCCATGCAGCCGCTGTCCAAACGCAAAAACACCGCAAAGCTCTATACCGAGCTGATGGCGCAATCCCCGAATCTCACGACCGAAGCGCTCGCTTCGCAGGTTTCACAGGTGCTCACATTCGATTATCTCATCGGCAACTGGGACCGATTCTCGGGTGTGCCCGATTGGTGGGGTGTCAATTGTCAGTTCAAAGACAACCACATCGTTTCTATCGATAATGGCGCAGCATTTCCTGCCTACAGCAACGACAAGGTCTACGAACGCTTTATGATGACCGAGCGGTTCAGCGAGCATTTCATCCATGCACTGCGCACCATGAACAAAGAAAAAACACTGGAATTCCTGTTCCCAGACGCGACAAAATTCGAAAAAAGCAGCTTCGATCAGTTCTGGAAACAACGTTCAGCCGTGCTCTCAAGAGTCGATGCTTTGTGCGAAAAATACGGCACAGAACACGTCCTGTCTTTCTACTAGTTAATTATGCGACAGTTCCTCCGACATATACAAACGCTGTGCTTTTCGCTGGCAGCGACAGGATTTGCAGCGGGATGCGATCAGTACGACGATGTAAACGGCAGTTTCCAGGAAGCCGTCAATTCACCGCGCATCGAGGTCAAACTCGACGATCACACCTATCGGTATTTTCGGTTTCACCTGCGGCAGTTTGACGATGCCGTGAGCGGTACATTCGAAACCTTCGATATGAACAGCTACGATTTGTTCAACCAGGTGCCGATTCTGATGGATAATCCGCTCAATCTCTATTACTGCGCGCGCATCGACTACGGCTATATCCGCAACAATTCGGTGCATATCGTCATCCGCGACAAAGAGCAGCGCCAGTGGACCTTTATCGCCAAACTGGGCAAAAGCGCGTTATCCGGCGAAATCTATCGCACCGGCCACAGCGGCATTGCGCTCGTCGGCGCAGATCCCGAATACATGCTCGAAGAAGACGCCGCCTATATGAGCGAGAGTCAGGCCAATACATCGCATTTCATCCTCGAATCGATGAAAGATTCCGATGCATCGCTCAAATGCATCTATTACTACCGTTCGCACAATCTGTTTGTCGTTCTGCCCGAATCATTTCCGCTCAAAGACTGCATGCCATCGGCCAAACAATGCCACAATTTCAGACTGGCAATCGTGGGCACACATCCCGTCCGCAAGCTGTTTAACAGCTCACCGCTGCTGATTAACGAGGTGCTTTCGGCTTATCTCGACAGCTGCGATTTGCAGGACAACTACAAACGCAGCATCAATCTGCGCGACAATCCCAATACACGTGACGGCATCCGTTCGAACTATTTTATTGCCACAGCTGTTATCTTTGAAGATTTGAACATGGACGGCATCTGGAACACCGATACCGAGCCGGTACTCGCATCGCTCGATGCACAGACGCTGATGTTTTACGATACCATTCCCGAATCTTCCATCTATGGCGAATCTCCCGAAGGCGAAACGTATCAGGCGCCGGTTTTATCGCAGTCACAAATCGATTCAACGACCGGGTGGCATCTGTACAACGACGAATCCGAAACGACCGAAAACCTCCCCTACATCCGCATTCTCAAACATCTCACGCCCATTTCGGGCAACGCGCTTTCGCTCATGCCAATCCATCTCAATCCCGAAGATGGAAAATCGCGCGGGTGCTATCTGCATCCCCAGGATGACAGCAAACAGATTGCGTGCGACGGCATTCTACCGGTTCTGGTGCAATAGATGACGATACGTATGCGACACGCCAAACAACTGTGCATACAGTTCATCATTGCGGTTCTCGTTATCTGGCTGATGCCGGCCATACCGGAATCATTTGCAGCACCGCTGCCCGAAATCCAGGACAGCATCGAAGAAACGCACACCATTGCATTTCTTCCCGGCATTCCCATCTATATGTACAAAGATGTGCCGATGCAGGTTTCGATAGATACGGTTGAGCTGCAAAACGATATCATGGCGCATGCCGCTGCGCATCCGTATCTGAAAGTGCTCTCCGAAAGGGATATTCGCCGCGCCTTCCAGCCCGACGATTATGCTTCGAACGATGTCTACAGCCAGGCCGAAATCGATTTGGGCTACGCCGAAACCCAGATGTCGGGCATGAACTATGATACGGCAATTTCACTGCTGCAGCGCGTGATTCAGAACGAGCTCAAAGCATTGCTCAATTACTATCAGCCCAGTGCCGTGGCCCGCGCCTACCAGATGCTCGCCTATGCCTACGTCGCCAAATATCAGGAAGACGCCGAAAACAGCAGCAATCACAGGCATTCCGCAAAACTGGCTTTTATGGAATTCATTCGTCTGGCGCCGCATATCATGATGCTGACGGGCAGACAATCACCGGATCGCGTGAGTATTTATGACGAAGCGCTCGAACTGTTTCTGAGCAACGACTCCTACAGACAGATGCCGCAGCGCGATGCCATGGCGCTCGCACATCGATTGCATGCCGATTCCGTGATTTCCATGCGCATCGTTCAGAATACTTCCGGTGAACAGATTCTGGAAATCGATCACTACAATGCCAAAAAGCGCACCATGTCCAACGACAAGCTGCCGCTGAGCCAGATTCGTACACTCGATCCCGATTCACTGGCACAGAGCGTTTCGAATACGGCAACCGCCTACTTTTCCAATTTGTATGCTTGCCTCGATTTCAAGCCATATCAGCCCAAAACCGCGACCGATATTCCATTTCACAGATTCCTGCTCGATATCGAAGCCACCTATACGTTTTTTATCAGACACCCGACATCCAACATGCTGCACGGGTTCGGCGCGAATATCAATTTTGCCGCGATGCTGAACAAGAATTTCTTTGTACGCATTGGCGGCGAATTTATCTCCATGTTCCCCGACGATGATCACGAGCTCTACGAATCGTTCCGTATTTACCGGTTCCCTGTATATTTTGGCATTGCCAGAACGTGGAAATATCTCCGCCCCTATCTGGGTGCCGGTCTGGAATTCAGTTTTTCGTCGAAATATACAATTACGAGTTCTGTCATTTGCAAGACTTTCGGCACATCCGATATCGAATGTAATGCGGGCGACGTCAAAACCAACAGCGAGCCTTATGCATTGGGCATTCCGTTTGTGTTTGGCCTCAATGCAGGGTATGACCCATTTTATATCACAGTCGAAGGCAGTTTTGCGCCGACGGTCTATCCTGTTAAATCCAACGCATTCCGCCACCCGCTCAGTTTCAGGCTTGGGGTGCAATATAGATTCTAGTGCGCGGTATCGCGCCCAGAATTTGTGCATCAGCTTTTGAGGCCGTATGCGCCCCCGCGCATAGGCCGAAACGCAAGGCGTATCGAGCCTTTGGCGAGATAGCCTGCGCACCAAAAGATGATAACCATTTGGCTATTCCGTGCGAGTGTGGATACGGATCACTTATAAATTAAAGCATAGATCGCTTATGGCTTATGGCTTATGGCTTATGGTGGGGGATCAAGAGTACGCCTGGTCTAGCATCACAAGCTATAAGCTATAAGCTATAAGCCGTAACCGCATGCAGCTACAGGTTGAATTGTTGATTATTTTTACAGATCATCATGATTCCAATAGCAATAACCAATTGGTTACTGTAAATATAATTCGGGGATTTTCCCGCAGAAGACTACTGTCAACGTGGTTAAGGAGGTCATGATGAAAGGTTCTGCATGGTTATGGATATCATGTATTGCCATTCTGAGCCTTGCCGGATGCGATGATCCAACGACAGGCCGCACTGTAGCTATTGATGGCGAATGCGGCAATCACATCATCGAGCCCGGCGAAGAATGCGATGATGGCAACACGGCGATGGGCGATGGCTGTTCAAGCATTTGCACAGTCGAACCCGGGTGGCGATGCGATGCATCCGGCTGCACCTCGCTCACAGCGCAAACCTGTGGCAATCAGGTGCTTGATTATGGCGAGGACTGCGACGACGGCAACCGCAAAAACGGCGACGGCTGCACCAGCATGTGCCGTCTGGAGCCCGGTTATCGCTGCCCGACCGTAGGCGCAGCATGTGAGCTTGATTTGAAGGAAGGCATCTGCGGCGACGGCGTTCTGAACCTTGGCGAAACATGCGACGATGGCAACGTTGCGGCGTCGGATGGCTGCTCCGACAGCTGCCAGACAGAACCAGGCTTTAAGTGCCCGACAGCGGGCCAGCTTTGTGTGCTCGACACGATATCTGGCGGATGCGGCGATGGCGTGCTTTCCGAGGGCGAGAAATGCGACGACGGCAACCGCAATAACGGTGACGGCTGCAGCGATACATGCAAAACAGAGAACGGCTGGAGCTGCCCGACTGCCGGCGAACCGTGCGTCACCGTTTGCGGTGATGGTTATACGAACGGCAACGAAGTATGTGACGCCTACTATATGGGCTGCAAAGAAGACTGCAGCGGCCCGCTTCCCGGTTACGATTGTGATGCAGACAGCGGATTCTGTTACTCAGTCGATTGCGGCTCGGGAATGCCCAGTGAAACCAAAGCCTGTGACGAAGGCCCGAATTCGAAGGATCCCAGCGGCATCAGTTACGGCTGGAATAACGACAACAAAACGCCCTATTGCTATTTGTGCAACTGGACCGGATACTGCGGTGACAGCATTGTGAATGGCGACGAAGAATGCGACGATGGCCAGGTCGAAAACGGCGTTCCAAAGCTCGTGGACGCCTCGAACAACCCCATCGGCGGCACCGGAACCTATGGCGGATGCAATACCAACTGCACCAAAGCGCCATATTGCGGTGACGGCATTGTGAATGGCAACGAAGCATGCGACGATGGAGATACCTGCAAAGTCTGTGTGCCTTGTGCGGAATGCGAAGGCGGCGAATCCTGCACATTCCAGAAATGCAACGACGGCCGCTTTGGCGGATGCAAACCCAATTGCGAATGGTCGTGCGGTGACGGCATTGTGGGTGACGGTGAGGCGTGTGACGAAGGCTATTACGATGCAACGCTTGGCCGCAACACCGGCGGTTCCGGCACCTATAACCATTGCAAGGCAGACTGCTCGGCATTCTCGGAAAGCGGCTTCTGCGGTGACGGCATCGTGAACGGCAGCGAGGAATGCGATAAAGGCAAAGACGCCAACGACGGTTCGTATGGCGGTTGTACCGCCGACTGTATGCTCGCCCCACATTGCGGTGACGGTCATGTGGACGACGGCGAGGCTTGCGACGAAGGCTATTACGATCCCAACGCCATCAATCCCGAGACACATGAACGCGGCCAATATGTCGGCGGTTCGAACGGTTATTTGAGCTGCAAAGCCGATTGTTCGGGCATTGCAGAGTGGTGTGGTGACGGCCTCGTCAACGGCAACGAAGAATGCGATACGGGCTATATCGATCCCGCCACGGGCACTGCGGTCGGCGGCGACGGAAGCTATGGCAATTGCAATGCCGATTGCACCTGGGCACCTTATTGCGGCGACAAGGTGATTAGCGACGGCGAGAAATGCGACGAAGGACTGGGCAAAGTGATGGGCGGCGGCACCAATGCCTATGGCGGCCACTGTCTCAAGGATTGCTCCGGATTTACCGGCGTCTGCGGCGATGGCATTAGAACTTCACCATACGAGATGTGCGATGAAGGCACGAACAACGTCGCCGTCGGATTCTATAATGGCACGAAGCGATGCGACCAGTCATGCCAGTTCACGGCATATTGCGGTGATGGCATCAAACGCGACGATGAACAGTGCGACAACGGAAAAGCCAACATCGGCTCTTATGGCGGATGCAATGACGATTGCACCCTCGCCAATTACTGCGGTGACGGCATTCCTTTGGCCCCGTTCGAAAAATGCGATAAGGGTACGGCCAATGTAGCCCCCGGCGTCTACAGCACCAACGGGCAAGACCTGTGCACCACCAGCTGCCAGTGGGCAGATTATTGCGGCGACGGCATCCCCAATGGTTCCGAGGAATGCGACTATGGAACGCTCGCAAACAAAGGCAATTACGGCGGATGCAAGAGCAACTGCAAGCTCGCGCCCTATTGCGGTGACAGCCATATCGATACGTCTTTTGGAGAGGTCTGCGATAATGGCAGCGCAAACACCATCAATACCTACGGCACATGCAATTCCGTCTCGTGTACATGGAATGCCATTTGCGGCGACGGCATTGTGAATGGTTCTGAAGAATGCGACGAAGGCATTGATATCAACGTCGGCGGCACCGGAAGCTACGACGGATGCAACGCCAATTGCACCAAAACCGGCATTGCCAGATGCGGCGACGGAAAACTGCAGTCGTTGTACGAAGAATGCGACGACGGCAACAACCGGAATGGTGATGGATGCAACGACAAATGCATCATCGAAAATGGCTGGGAATGCACCGACCACGATGGTGAGATTAGCATTTGCAATGCCGAAACCTGCGGCAACGGCCGAATGGACAGCGGCGAAGAATGCGACGACGCCATGATGCCCACCATGTGCCTTGGCTGCGTGGCAAAGAACGGATTTGTCTGCAAACTCAGCGTTCCGCCATGTCCGACCGCAGGCACCGGAAACGACTGCACCGCTCAGAACAAAACCTGCATCGCCATCTCGGATATGTATGGCGACGGCATCGTTCAGGAAGATTTTGAAGCCTGTGACGACGGCAACAATGTCGCCGGCGACGGCTGTTACAATGGCCAGATCGAACGCGGCTATATCTGCCCCGACGCGGGCAAGCGCTGTGTCGCAGCCGCTTGCGGCGACGGCATCCGGGCATATGGCGAAGAATGCGACGATGGCAATACGGCAGATAACGACGGCTGCTCGGCAAGATGCAAGCTCGAAGACGGCTACCGCTGCAAAGTGATTCCCAACGACAAGACGCAGTGCTGCTACAATTACACGGCAACCTCCGGCAGCGCCATCACGGCCAAAGACTGCGGCAGCACACAGGCCCCCAAAGGCACCTGCGGCAACCGCATCGTCGAAGAAGGCGAGGAATGCGATACCACAGCCAATGGATGCAACGCCGATTGTACGCTCAAACCCGGATGGGAATGCAAGAAAGACGTCTACAACGGTTCCTGCCGTGAATATGACTGCGGCGATATCCTCGGTGATGTGGCAATTCCCAGTGGTTACAATTCGGCCAAACAATGCGACGACGGAAACACCGCCAATAACGACGGATGCTCCAATACATGCCGCGTCGAAAACGGTTATCACTGCGGTGTTTACAGCGGCGTTTATCAGTGCATCCGCGGACGCTGCAACAACGGCATCCTCGATGCCGGTGAAGAATGCGACGACGGAAACGCCAAACCAAACGATGGATGCTCACCAAGCTGCAAACGCGAAGTCATGTTCGATGAATACACCGACGACGACGGCATCGTTTCGTACACACCAAAATGCGGTGACGGCATCACCCTGTGGATGATCCCCGAAAGAGACGAACAGGGCAATTACGTTTGCAAAACCATCGAAAACAAAGATCCCGCCTCCCCATACACGACCCAGGCCGACCTAAAGAAGCATTACAACTGCACCTATGGATTCGTTCCTGCCGAAGAATGCGACGACGGCAACCTCGTTTCGGGTGACGGATGCTCCAGCCAGTGCAAGATCGAACGCGGATTTACATGCACCGATTTCGGTGCCAACCCCAAATACGTCGATCTCGACATCACCTACTACGATTTCCGTGCACACCAGTCCTCAACGACTGCAGCAGCTCCGGCCACGCTCAACGACGCAAACGAAGCCAGCAAGGGCGGATGGATGACCAACGAGCTGCTCAACATGATGAAAACACTGGATTCTGTGTGCGGCCAAAAAAGTAAATTCACAGCAACCGTTAATAACGGCACCAGAACCGGACATCCCGACTTCGGATGCAATTATTCCGGATCCGGATGCACTGGCATGGTCCAGACCTATCTCGATGCCGATCAGAAACCTGCGCTCATCGCCGCCTGGAACTCCTCCAGCGGCCTGGATAACGACGACGAAAGTGTCGCCATGAACACACAGGTCACCTGCTCGGGTTCATTCCACTTCTGGTATCGCTACCTGCCCGGCCTGAACCTCCGAATCCCCTCCAAACTGCGACTGTTCCAGGACAACAACGACGACGACAAATACGTCTTCGACTACCGTTCGCCCTGCAAGCGCATCAATGGTTCGAAAGTCTGCGCACTCAATGCCAATCTCACCGCCATGCCGGAGAGCAATCCCTATTTCGGGCCGCTCATCGACAACGGCTATGCACCATCCGAAAATGCAAACGGCAACACCCGAAGATACGGCAATTTCACATCCGAGCTGCACACCTACTTCCAGTACAAGAATGCTGCAACACTTGCGTTCACCGGTGATGACGACGTCTGGGCATTTATCAACAACAAGCTCTTCGTCGATTTGGGCGGCATGCGCTCCGAAACGAACAAGAGCAATAACATCAAAGCCAATACATGCACATTCACCAACAAAGACAACGAAACCGTCAGGCTTATCTGCGACCGGGATTTCGATTTGTACGAAGACGGCCTGTATGATTTGCACGTATTCCAGGCAGAACGCTGCGATTCCGGTTCGAACTACAAGCTCACCCTCGACGGCTTCCTGAATACCGGCAAATCGACCTGCACCGCCGAACTCTCGACCTGCGGCAACAACCGCCTCGATTCCGGCGAAGAATGCGATGTGGTCGGCAGCGCCATCAGCTATGCCAGCGGATTCCAGAGCATTTCGTATGGCTGCACCGCCGGCTGCAAAGCCCAGTACTGCGGTGATGGCATCGTCCAGTCCGACAAGGGTGAAGAATGTGATCGCGGCGCCAACAACAGCAATACCGGTCAGTGCACACAATCGTGCAAGCTCCCGACCTGCGGCGATGGCTATGTTCAGGCCGGTGAAACCTGCGACAAGGGCTCCGAAAACAAATACACCTACAGCGAAGCCCCCAAAGATAAATGCACTGCCGAATGCCAGTGGGCGCCCTATTGCGGCGACGGCCTCATCGATACCGCTCACGGTGAAAAATGCGATAACGGCAAAGCCAACAAAGCCACCGCATACGGCCAGGGCGCATGTCTCGATACCTGCCAGCCCGCCCCCTACTGCGGCGACGAAATCACCAATGGCCGCGAGAAATGCGATAATGGCTCAGGCAACTCCAATACCGCATACGGCGCCAATTCCTGCACCACCGAATGCCTCGAAGGCCTGCGCTGCGGCGACGGTCTCAAGACAAACGGCGAACAGTGCGACAACGGAAAGGCCAACAGCGACAACGCCTATGGCCCATCCGGATGCAAAAAGAATTGCACGCGCGCACCCTATTGCGGCGACGGTCACACCGACAGCGACAATGGTGAGGAATGCGATCCCGGCAGCTCGCCTGCCAACTACGGTGAAGGCAAATGTACCGCAAGATGCCAGCTCGCCTCGTACTGCGGCGACGGCATCGTCGACGCCGACAACGGTGAAGAATGCGATTACGGCAAGGCTTACAACAACGGTCAGTACGGCGGATGCACCAGCACATGCAAACGCGCCGGATACTGCGGCGATAAAATCGTCGATTCCACATACGAACAGTGCGATAACGGCGTAAACAACGGCGATTACGGCACCTGCACATCGGTCTGCACGCTCGCGGCATACTGCGGCGACGGACTGCTCAACGGCACCACGACCCATCCCGAAGCCTGCGACCTCAGCACCGAATACAACACCGGTGACTACGGCACATGCAACGCCAACTGCACCAAAGCCCCCTATTGCGGCGACGGCAAAACCGATTCAGCCTATGGCGAAGCCTGCGATAACGGCTCCAACAACACCATGTCCGACTACAACACCTGCAACGCCATCACCTGCCTGTACAACGCCAGATGCGGTGACGGCATTGTGAACGGCACCACAGACCACCCCGAAACCTGCGACCTGGGTGCCGACAACAACACCGGCACTTACGGCGGATGCAACGCCAATTGCACCAAAGCCGGCTTCTGCGGCGACGGCAAAACCGACGCCGGTTACGAAGACTGCGACGGCGGCGAAGGCAACAACAACGGCGAATACAACGGATGCGCCAGAAACTGCAAATTCGGCCCGTTCTGCGGCGACGGCATTGTGAACGGCAACGAGACCCACCCCGAAGCCTGCGACCTCGGAACCGCCAACAACATCGGCACCTACGGCGGTTGCAAGGCCGACTGCACCAAAGCGCCTCACTGCGGCGACAGCATCGTCCAGGAAAGCGATGGCGAGGTCTGCGATCTCGGCACCGACGAAAACGGCGTGTCGCGCAACACAGGCGCATACGGCGGTTGCTCGCGCAATTGCAAAGCACTCGCCATCCGCTGCGGCGACGGCATCACACAGGTGAACGAAGGCGAAGAATGCGACCTCGGCGAAGACCGCAACGTCGGCGGATACGGCGGCTGCAAAGCCGACTGCACCAAAGACGCCTACTGCGGCGACGGTGTTCTCAACGGCGACGAACAATGCGATTACGTGCTCACGCCAACCGGATGCACCACCGCTTGTAAACTGCAGGTCAACTAGTTCATGCGCAAATGGCCGCGCGCCTGTTTGGTGCCAGCCCACAGGGCCGGCACCAAATACGGCTTGCGCAGGCGGCTATGGCTCAAAAGAGGCGTTCAACGAACGCCTCTTTTTTTGCGCCATACGCCGCCTGTTGCTTACGCTTATCATCCCCGCATTCTGCACGCCTGCGGTACAACAGCCACCCGCGCCAATCGCCAATCGTCACACCATCCCGCCAATCGCCAGCAAAATCATACTCACGACAACCAGACCAAGATCAATCGCCTTGTCACGCAAATTCTTTTCTTTCAACACAAAGGCTGCAAAACTGAACGACACGATTACCGAAGCGCGCCGAACCATCGATACAATCGCAATCATCGCGCCGTCCAGACTGAGCGCATACAGATAGACAAAATCTGCGCACGACAAAAAGAGCGAAATGGCCAGAATCGCCCAGCGCCAGCTAAATGGCTGCGTCTTTCGATGCGGCAGCCACAGAATCAGCATCATCAGCCCCATCAATGCGCACTGATAAAAATTATAATAGGTCTGGACAGCCATGCGATCCAACCCCAGGCCACCAGCGGCAGGACCGGCCATCAGATACTTGTCGTATAAACCACATGCAGCACCGAGGATACATCCCAGAATCAGCGATAAAACCCAGCGATTGCGCTTGAAATCAAACCCTTCCTTCTTGCCGCTGCGACCGAGCATATAGAACGCAATGATTGCAATAATAACGCCTGCCCATTGCCATATATTGAGATGCTCGCCAAAGATAAACACGGCCCCAAGCAAAACGAATACGGGACGCGTCGCATTGACTGGCCCCACCAGTGTGAGCGGCAGATGCTTCACACCGACATAGCCAAAAAACCACGACGACAGCACGAGCGCCGATTTGACAAATATGGCGCCCTGTTCTGCCCATTGCGTCGGCTGCACATAGAACAATTGCCCGGGTTTTAGCCATTCCAGCGCCGATCCGGCCAGAAAAGGCAGAAACAGCAGACTCGAAAACAGCGTATTAAAAAACAATACGGGAATAACGGCATTGTTTTTGAGCGAGTGCTTTATGGAAACTTCATAGAAACCAAGCAATAATGCCGATAAAAACGCCAGAGAAAGCCACATGATGATTTATAACAAGGCGCGGTTAAAGCCGTGTGGATATAGATGGCTTATGGCTTATGGCTTATGGCTTATGGCTTATGGCTTATGGCTGGGAACCCAGGCCAAACCATAATCTATAAGCTCCAAGCTCCAAGCTCTAATCACCAGGCTTTGATTCCCCGGCAGACGCTGCGCGCCAGCCGGGGGCTATGGATATTGAACGTCGATATTGTTTATGACTATGGGCTGAACAGTGACAAGCTCAAAGCTCAAAGCTCACCAATCACCTGCACTGTTTTCCGATGTTGTGCTTCACCGAACGAAGGAGCTCCGTGAACTGTACCTTCTGACATTTACGTCCTTCCAGACCATATATCGACATGTCGAGCCTGCGGAATGTAACGTCATTGTCGGTTAGTTTCTCCTTTTTGGAATCCACGATGAACAAACCATCTTCGTCAAAATCACTGAATGCTTTCTTTTTAAGCAGCTGCCCAACAACCGGCAGGGTATCTGTAGCAGCAGATAATTGGCCATACAAATGGGGATAAGCGCCCCAATAATAGAAATTGTCACCAGCCAATCTTGCAATAATCTGACCGCCAAAAGCGCCATTGTTCATCACTTTTGTCGTTTCACTCGGTGTATCGGATACATCGATATCATTCGAGGCAACATATAGATAAACATTGTGAATACCAAACGCATTCAGTGAGCCTTTGCCGAACAAACCGCCAACATAGAGTTCTTTTGCCGGATTGGGATCATCAATCGAAACAATGCCGGTGAAGCCACTGTTATTCAGCAAAATATTTACTTTCTGCTGAGCTGTGGGATTGGGATCGGTAACAGGAATGAGTGTAGCGTCATACAAACCAGCGATGGCACCACTGTATTTTGTACCACGGGCATCGACATTTACAAGCGATTCGCTGATGGCCATTGTGATGTCACCATCACCGATACCAAGTATGCCGCCGGCCGCATGACCTTTGATAAGTGCAGAGGAATAACAATTCTCGATACCAAGAGGCCACTCATCCTGCAAACTGGCAGTACCAACCAGACCGCCAACGCCGGTTTCGGCCTCGGAACCCTCCTTCTGGCTAATCGTAGCATTTCTCACGCCGTTCATTCGCAAAACCGTGGCTCTGTTTGTATAGCCGATCAAACCGCCGACATTTTCATTGCCCGAAATGACGATTTCGCTGTTGTCCAGTGCCATGTTTTGAATCAAAAGCGGGCAATTATCCGCTTTCTTACATGATGCTGGTTTTTCGGCTTTTCCAATCACGCCGCCGATGTTGGCGCCCGCAACATCAAGCACCAGTCTTTGAATGGTGTTGCTGAGAACGACGGTATTCAGTCCCGAAGCCAAACCAATAAGACCGCCATGATTCTCGATGACGCCATCTCCGGCCACATTGGGGTTGGCAGAGATCTTAACCGCACTCAGATAGTAATTCTGGAAGATGGTGACGTCCCCCATATCATCGTAGGCATTGGTGAGCAAAAGAATCTGAGCATCGTCCGAGCCAATCACGCCGCCAACATTCTTGTTTGCGAACAAATCGGCAAATGTAAAGAACAACATCGCGGTTGTATTGGAATGATTGACGCCGATAAAGCCGCCGACATCCTTGTCACCGTAAATCGTTTCGGCGGTGAACGTATTGGTAATATTCAATGTGGGCGGGGTTGCGTTTGGATTATCGACCGAAAGCTGCGGCCCGCCGGTGACGCCGACCAATCCGCCGGCAGCCGAATACACAGGATCCTCCATGTGATTCGCCAGGTGCGGCTGCGCGAGTTTTTCACGATCCTGATCGAGTGAAATATAGATGGGATAACGTTTCTCGGTGCCGATCTCGGTCATCGTCGTTTCAATCAGACTTGTAATTGCGGCATTCGCTTCTTCCTCCGAATTCACCGAATGATTTTGCAACAAAAAGAAAAGCTGAATCATCGATGTGAGGATGCGGTCTTTGACGAGATTGATGTTTGCAATATAGAGATCACTCTCGGATTTGCCGACAAGACCACCGGCATTGTGATTGGCATGAATCGTCGCGCGATTGATTGGGGAACCCACAAATTCATTCAGTTCCTGCTGAAATGCCAGGAGCTTTTCGTCCTGCAGATTGACCGTAGACAAATCATCAAGGAAGCCCGAATCCCTCAGATATTGATAGAATTGCAGCATGTATTCGACATAGTTGAACGACTCGATAAATTCCATGAATGCATCGATTCTGGTATTGCCCGAGGCCAGACCAACCATACCGCCAACATTCCTGTAGGCCGTAAGTTCGGTGTTTACAGAAGAATGGATGAGCTTGAGTACACCAAGTCCATCGTATGCGCCGACCAGACCGCCAACAGCCTGGGATGGATAATAGATATCGGCAGATGCGCCGGTTTCACAACCACTAAACGATTTAATCTGGCTGTATGGCAAATTGGCATGAATCGACAGCGTTGCTGCTTTTTCGCTGAAAATGCCGCCTTTATCGAAACTGGCAAAGTAAGAATCTTTAATAACGGGCTCGGTCCAGAGCGTTGGCGCATTCACGCTTCCCACCAATCCGCCGATATTGGAACCGGCAATATCAAGACCTTTGTTGCGATGGCAGCTAATCAAATCCGAAGCGCCGTTCATATAGCCAACCAGACCACCTGCATTGGTGATGGGAATATTATCGGCAGACTGAACAGTAGCATCGGAATAGCCATTGGTAATGGAAGAATTGTACAAATAGCCGACCAGACCGCCAAGATTTGCCTGATGCCACAGCGCTTCTTTAATTTCGGATTTATATCTATCATTTGCGATCAAACATTTTTCCGCTTCGGGGGTCAGTATCAGGCTTTCTGTCGGGCTAAGCATTTCGTCGAAACCGACATAGGGATCGGCAATAATAGATCCGCTCGAAGTCGATACATCGATGAGTTTGGAATTGCCTTCAGCGATGCCGGCGATGCCGCCGACATTCTTTGTACCGGTGACCGATCCTTTGAACGTGACATTGCGCACGGTTGAATTTTTGAGGAAGCCAACGACGCCGCCCGCTCCCTGTTCAATGCCCATGCTCAGGTTTGTCGCTTCTTCCGAAGTCAGCGAACTGGCCGATTTTGAAAGCTGCGCATGATGATGTTCAACGCTGGCCAGAACGTTCAAATCGACGATGCGCGCATTATTCAGTTTTCCAAAGACACCGCTGTACGCGATGATGGAATCATCTTCGGTTTCGTTCGTGATGAGGTTTTCTATTTTAAGCGTGTTGCCGTGACCGATAATGGTAATGCCCAAATCCTTGTTATCCCAGCTCACGGGCTTCCAATCGCCGCTAAATGAGACACTGTTTGTAAACACGTAGGCATTGCGGACATTTGGATCGTCGTCATCTGCAGCAGGATAGCTTTTTCCCTGTCGCAGATTATTGTAGACATTAATGAGTTTTTCTTCATCAGAAATACAATAGGCACGAATCTTTTCGCCATCCAGGGGGTATCTCATATAGCCAGTGGTACTGCAGCCGTCTTCGACGCATTTGCCGCCGGTACATGATTCCGTTTCGCCGCAGTGCATATAACAACCGCCGCAATTTGTGCGATCGGTAGCCAAATCGACATATTTGTCGCCGCATCTTTCGGTATGCGTCGTCGGGCATCCGCCGGTTTCTGTAATCACACCGTTGAGGCATTTATATGCTTTCGTTTTGGTCACATCGCAATAGACGTCCATATCGTTCCGGCACTCGCCACATTCACCGGCTTCGAAACCACTCTCTTTGTATACCGTGCCGGATGCTTTTCCGCGTTCGGTAAACTTGCATGAATTATCGCAGAGCAAATCTACCCATCCGGATGAATGATTCTCATCACACCGCTGCACGCGGCCAACACCGTTTTCATCTTCCTGACAGCGCAGTTTTGGGCGGTTCCAGCATTTTGAAATGCAGCTCACGACGCCCTGTTCGCTCATGATGCTGCCTCGGCTGCATGTACCTGCAGAGACATACCGGTCGTTGACGCATCTGTACAATTCGCATTCCTTATCATTCACGCTGTAATGTTCTCGCGTTTCGGGATCGGTATAAGGCACATATTGCTCGGGCCCGATGATGGACATTTCACCGGTTTCTGAATTTTCGTCGATGATGGCGCAAACGATTTCGTTTTCCGCACATCGCGGCACACAGCTCAAAACGCCATCTTCATAACGGCTGCCCATTTCGCAGGTTTTCAGCTCGACAAAGTCGTCGTCCACGCAGTTATAGATCTGGCATGGCTGCGGATTGATATCACCATTGCTGCTAAACTGGTTGTGCTGAGCGATCACGATATCGATGCCATTGGATGCACGGTTGCCGCAAATCATATCGCCCTTGTCACAGATGGGCAAATCACACCCGCACAATCCACACAGAGCCGCAAACCACAAACTCGCGATATTTATTCTGTTTTTCATGGCATCCTCGCTATGAATGACTAGGTTTTATCTGCAATAATTCGTATCGCTTATTCTAAAGCTGCAGCCAAAAGCAGAATGTTTTGGGGTTAGAACAAGCCAATTATATCCACCGCTCCGAGCGCAAAGCTCAGAGCTATGAATATACAGATTTATACACAGATCCACCATAGGTGGACAGTGTAAAAAAACGGGAATTCCCGCAATTTGGGAACCCCCGTCAATACCAACAGTTCCCCCGGTATTCGCTACGCCCAAGCCGGGGGCTACAAACATTGAAGCCCAACGGGCTTCACTATCGCAAACTATGGCGTGACAAGCGTGGAACGCTCGGTGCCATCGATAATGCCATCAAAGTTTGCGAGGCTGTCAACTGCGCAAACACGCAGATTCAGGCCATTCTCGTTGCACAAAACCATGGCGGTCAGATCCATCACACCGAGGTTTGCGGCGATAGCTTCAGCAAACCGGAGCGATTCAAACCGTTTGGCGTTTGGATTCTTGTTGGGATCGGCATCATAGACGCCATCCACTTTGGTGGCCTTGATGAGCAAGTCGCATTTGAGCTCGAGTGCGCGCAAAGCCGCCGCCGAATCGGTTGTAAAGTAAGGATTGGACGTCCCGCCGGCGATTAGAACAATGGTCTTCTGCGACAGCAGACGACGGGCTGCCGGGATATCATAATGATCGGCAAGAGAGGGCACCGGACTCATGGCACATGCCGGAAATCCCAGAGCAATCAGATGCTGTTCGAGCGTCATGCAATTCACCACAGTTGCCATCATACCGATTTGGTCAGCTTTGGCGCGGTCCAGATTTTTGGTCGCTTTGCCGCGCATAATATTGCCGCCGCCGGTCACAATAGCGACCTCGTGTTTTTGAGCGATTTTGCCGATAATGGCTGCAAATTTGGCCAATGTATCGGCATCCAGCCCCATTCCCTGCGCACCGCCAAGAACTTCACCCGAAAGCTTTAACAGGATTCTCATCACTTGCCGCCTTTTCGTTTGCGGGATTTTCCCGATTTGCGTGAATTGCCGGTATTCTTTGGATCGCGATCATCACCGGCGTTGTCGGAATGCGTCTCAGTTACAGATTCAGCTGGCGCGGACTGCGCGGGTTCAGCCGCGGACTGCGCGGGTTCCGGCGCGGATGGCGCGGGTTCCGGCGCGGATGGCGCGGGTTCAGCCGCGGACTGCGCTGGTTCAGCCGCGGATGGCGCGGGTTCTGTCTTATTCTCAACAATACCGCCGTTGATCAATTCATCGATTTGTTTCAGGTCGCCCTGCCGGCGAATGATATCCGATGTGATCGTGAGTTTATCGAGATTATCCATGCCTGGAACGGCATACATAAACGGCATCATGGCATTTTCGAGAATGCCGCGAAGCCCTCGCGCACCCGATTCTTTCTTGATGGCCAGCTGCGCCACGGTATGAAGCGCATCGTCGGTAAAATCGAGATCGACATGATCGATCTTGAACGTCTTTTTGTATTGTTTGACGAGCGCATTCTTGGGCTCGGTGAGCACCTGAATGAGCGCTTTTTCGTCGAGCGGATGGAGCGTCGCGACGACTGGCAGTCGTCCCACAAGCTCTGGAATCATGCCGAATTTGAGCAAATCTTCGGGTTCAAGCGCGCGGTACAATGCTTCGACATCGCGCTCTTTTTTGGCCGTCACATTGGCATTAAACCCGATCGAAGCCGAACTCGTGCGCGACTCGATGATATCTTCCAATCCGACAAATGCACCGCCGCAGATGAACAGGATATTCGTCGTGTCGACGCGCAGAAACTCCTGCTGCGGATGCTTGCGGCCGCCTTTGGGCGGCACAGCAGCGATCGTGCCTTCGATAATCTTTAACAGCGACTGCTGGACGCCTTCACCCGACACATCACGCGTGATCGATGGATTCTGGCTTTTGCGCGAAATCTTGTCGATTTCGTCGATATAAATAATGCCACGGCATGCGCGATCCAAATCACCATCCGCCGCCTGAATCAGATTCAGCACGATGTTTTCGACATCGTCGCCGACATATCCGGCTTCGGTAAGACTCGTCGCATCTGCCATCGCAAACGGTACGTCCAGAATTTTGGCCAGAGTCTGCGCCAAAAGCGTTTTGCCCGTTCCCGTCGGACCAATCAGCAATATGTTCGATTTCCCCAGCTCCACGCCGTCTTTCTGCGGACTCAGAATTCTCTTGTAGTGATTGTGTACCGCAACCGACAGAACTTTCTTGGCGTGTTCCTGCTGAATGATATATTCATCCAGTTTCGCCTTAATTTCCTTGGGTTTGGGGACTTTCGTCACACCAACGCCGCGATCGCCAAGACCAACAGGATGAATATCCAACGCATCCGATATCTGCTCATAGGCATTTTCGATGCACGATTCACAGATATATACATTCGCTCCCGCAATGAGTCCTTTCGTCTGGGAACGTTCTCTGTCACAAAAAGAGCAGCGCAGTGTCAAAGGAATTCTCCTTCGTGATGGGTTTATTCAGCTTTGAAAGGCAGATTCTCGGGATGACCGTCTTTCTGGCGCCGAATGACTTCGTCGATGAGACCATAGGTTTTGGCTTCGTCAGCGCTCATGATGTAATCGCGATCGGTATCTTTTTCGATGCGTTCGAGCGTCTGTCCCGAATGGCGTGACAAAATCTCGTTCAACACTCTGCGCATGCGCAGGATCTCTTTGGCCTGCAGGTCGATATCGGTTGCCTGTCCCGAAATGCCGCCACCCGTAATCAGCGGCTGATGGATGAGGATGCGGCTGTTGGGCAGCGAATAACGCTTGCCCTTTGTGCCTGAGCACAACAAAACCGCGCCCATGCTCGCTGCCTGACCGATGCAAATCGTCGAAACCGGGCAGCGCACATGCTGTATCGTATCGTAAATCGCCATGCCGGCGGTCACGCTGCCGCCAGGCGAGTTGATGTAGATCTGAATGTCCTTCTCGGGATTCTCGCTTTCAAGGAACAAAAGCTGGGCAATAATGCTGTTGGCAACCATATCCGTGACAGAGCTGCCGAGGATCACGATTCTGTCTTTGAGCAAACGGCTGAAAATATCCCATGCACGTTCACCACGATGTGTCTGTTCAATAACATTTGGGAAAAAGGTCATCTCGTCGTCATCCTCCATACTTATCGTCCATGAATCGTCGGGCGTTCCGTCCATCAATGGACTTTGTAAAAGCTCATCCATCAACGGACTAATTGTCGTTTCGTCCAGCAGATCAGCCCAGCTCATTGAATTACTCCATTATTCCTTAGCGATTTTGGCTTCGTCAACGATGAGCTTGAGTGCGCGGTCACGTTTCACCTGATCGCCGACGAATTTGTTGGCGTTGTTGGCATTCAGCCATGCCTTGATCTTGTCTTCGGCCATGCCCTTGAACCAGTCTTTGGCTTCGGCGAGCACATCATCATCCGAAACTTCGATCTTTGCATCGGCAGCAACAGCGTTCAGAATGATTTCGTTGTGGTAATCGATGCGATATTCTTCGAGTTCTTCGGGGCGAATGTTCTGGGCGATGCGATCGAGCACATCATCGCTCACCTGCTGACGCAGCATCTGCTCAAGCTGCAGACGCATCGCCTGGACGGCACGAGCCTTCACATAACCTTCGGGCATATCGATCGCATTGGCCTCGCGCAGTTTGGCGAGCAGCTTCTTTTCGATGCTGGCTTTGCGCTCGTTTTCTTTTTCTTCGGTCACATCCTTGCGGGTCTTTTCGCGCAGTTCAGCCAGATTCTCGGCTTCACCGGTGTCGAGTGCGAAAGCATCATCCAGTGCAGGCAGAACGCGTTTCTTAATCTCGTTCACCTTCACGGTCACGGCGGCATCTTCATCATCCACCTTGGCTTTTACTTCAACCGGATTGCCGATTTCGGCACCGATCATCGCTTTTTCCATATCGGCATTGAAGAAGCCCTTGCCAACGGTAATCTGGCGATCGCCGGCCGAGCAGAATTTCTTCGCAGCATCGTTCGGGTCGCTCAATGTCACCATCAGAACGTCGCCATCTTCAACGATTTTGCGGTCTTCAACCGGCTCGATAACGGCGAGTCTGTCGCGTTTTTTCTCGAGTTCAGCATCGACCATTTCGTCGGTGACAACGACATCAGCCTCGCTGATTTCAAGGCCTTTGTAATCTTTCACTTCGATCACGGGAGCGATTTCGGCATTCACTTTGGCCACGAAACCACCATCGTCCGTCTTGGGTGTGACGACTTCAACTTCGCCCACGTGCAGCAGATTGTCGATGGTATCCAGTGCTTCGCGAACGGCTTCCTGCAGGCTCTCGCGGCGAGCATCTTCGGTAATCGACTCACCGGCGCGCTGACGAATCAGGCTGGCAGGTACCTTACCCTTGCGGAATCCATCCATCTTAAGCGTTTTACGCGTGTTCTCGATGATTTTGCTCTCGACGCGGCGAACGACATCACCAGGAATGGTAACGATAATCTCACGAAGAACCTTACTTTTCTCGACAATCTCAAAACTCATGACGCTGTGTCCTGATTTAAATGTAATGAACGAACGGGGTCAAACTTGCCCCGACAGACAAACCGCAGAATTGTACGCGTTTCGCATCAAATTGGTCAAGACATATCGATCGGTTTGCAAGGGCTACAGCATTTAACCATGGCTTGATTCCGTCCAAAGCCCGTTAGGGCTTTGATGTTTGTAGCCCCCGGCTGCGTTAGCTACCGGGGGATAATGGCGCATTCTCTTTTTCTTCCCCCCCAAATTTGCCTGCCCTTTGGGCAGGCAAATTTGGGAAAAATGAAGGGGGGGAATCGCCTTGATCCCCAGGTAGTCCGCCTATGGCGTCCAACCGGGGGCTACAAACCTTGAACGCCCACGGCATTCCTTGTGCACATTCTTAAATACTGTAGCCCTGATCGGTTTGCAAGCGCCGCCCTCAAAAACTACTCGCCATTTCTGAATCTGCGCGTTAGAGTGCAGCGGGGATAATGTGTATCGGGGCGGCAATTCAGGAGCATGATGATGACAAATCCGCGCGCTTTTTATCGTTTGGCTGTTGGGCTGTGATATCATTACTCGCCGGCTGTTCGGATGATTCCGCAGCACCGAGCGGCAATACCGCCGAACCCCAGGTGCAGAAATGCGACTGCAATACAGGTGGCTATTGCACCGCAGTGGCCGGTGATATCACATACGCGTTTTCGAAATCGCATGTGATGGTTTTCAAGAATGAATGAAAAGCTGGATGCGATGTTCAGATACACCGAAGTCGATGACAAGGGAGAACATGAGATGCAGACCATTGGGTTCTATGAGCCCGAGGGCATCCGCGTGAGCGACGGCAAGTTGTATGTGCATTTGATGTTGAAGTATGTACGAAAGAACGCAGATAATACAAGCAGTAACGTATCGCGTCAGGTGACGCTGGTGTATGATTTAACCCGATAGCCATTTGTTAAGAGCTTAGAGCTTAGAGCTTAGAGCTTGTAACTGTTCAGCCCTTAGTCATGAACGATATCGGCGTTCAATATCAATAGCCCCCGGTTGGCGCGCAGCAACTACCGGGAGATCAAACAGGAGCGTTCGGACATGTTTATCAATCGCAGCTGGTATCGAATTCTGCTTTTATCGTTGAGTTTGGGGCTGGCCGGATGCGCCGGTTCTTCGAAATCGCCGGCCAGTGCGGTTCAGACAGAACAAATTGCAGATATCGAAGGCATGGATTTGACCATCGGTGAGGGGGATATGGACGATGGCGATGAACAAATCATTCAGCTGTTTGAAGTCTGCAACAGCAGCCGGGTCAATATCAAGAAACTGCGCAATCTTATAGAAAGCGGCGTGGATGTGAACCAGCATTACAATTTTGGCGGGCAATATCTGTCGCCGCTGGGGGTCGTTTGCAATCGCAGCGATATCGATGCCGAAGCCGTGCGCGTTCTGCTCGATCTGGGCGCAGATGTGAACGGCGTAAGCCGCACCCCATTTAACCGGCACCGCGACACTGCAAAGCAATACCTCGCCACACCTCTGGCGCTGGCTTGTGATCGCACCCATATCGATATCGAAGCCATCAATATTCTGCTCGACCATGGCGCAAAGCTTCAGGATGACAACTATACAATGCTTGATATCGTATGCAATCGCAGCGATATCAGCATCGAAGCCATCCAAACGCTCGTCGCACATGGGGCAGACATCAACGAATACAGCAAAAGCAATGGTCTGACGCCGGTGATGGTCGCATGCCACCGCCCCGATATCGACAACGAAGCGCTGCGCGTTCTGGTCGAACTCGGCGCAGACCTCAATCTGGGCAACAAGTCAAACAACGATACAGCCATTATGCTTGCGACCGAGGACCACGTTTTCGACAGGGAAGCAACCGTATTTCTGCTCGACAGCGGTTCCGATGTCAATGTGCGGGCCAAGAATGGCACCGTATTGCTCCACGGGCTCGTGCGCGATCTCGAACTGATGAAGCGGGCAATTCAGATGGGGGCAGACACCAAAATCGTCGATTTGAATGGCTGGGATTTATTGCATTATGCGGCAGTGTGGGGAAACCCCGAAACCGTATCCTATCTGATTGACCAGGGATTTCCGGTAAATGGCGAAGCGTCCGATAAAAGCACACCGGCCATGTCTGCGGCATCCGGAAACAGTCTTGCCGTTCTCAAAACCCTCATTGATGCGGGCGCAGATATTCATGGCATTTCGAAAGAAGGCTGCAACATCCTGCATTGGGCGTGTTTGAGAAAGAGGGAATGCGACGGCGTCAACAGGCTGCAGCCGGATGTCGTGAAATACCTAATCGATCAGGGCATTGACGTGAACAAGCCCGATAAAGATGGCTGGACGCCTTTATTCTATGCGGTTACGCTAAAGGAAGACACGTCGGAAATCGTCAATTTGCTGCTGAATGCCGGGGCCGATATCGAACACCAGTCGAAGCGGGGTAAAACCGTACTGGATTTGGTCGAGAATCCCGAAGTGAAAGATCTGCTGCTGTCGAAAGCCAGCACCGGCCTAAAGCTGAAAGGCGAGCTGCTTAAGGCGATACATGCCAGAGATACCAAAAAGCTGCGGGATTTGCTCGATGCGGGCGCAAATGTGAACGAACTGGACGGCAACGGCAGAACCCCCATCTGGTATGCGCCAACCATAGAAATCGCACAGATACTCATCGATCACGGTGCCGACCTGAATATTCTCGATCGATATGAGAATTGTCTAATCACCCACTTTATCGGCCAGGATTACATCGATCATGCGATGTCGAGTGAAGAACCGGTGGAAGTGGATGATCGCACCGAAATGCTCATCTTTTTGATGGAGCATGGCGCCAAACCCGGACTTGGGGATCTGGGCAGCCATGGGTCGTCCAAAAACCAGAGCCTGTCTCTGGCTGGCGTGAGCCGGCGCGTTCGATTTGAATCGGATGAACAATGGGACAGATTCCAAAAGCTGTATGTCACCAAAGATACCGTCAATCTGTCAAGCAACGGCATCGGCGGCTATTTGCTCGATGATCTCATCAACGGCAATGATTTGTATGGATTTGGCATGTATGAGTCGCAGGTGCCACCGGAATACATCATCCATTTGCTGGATTTGGGCGCATGGATACAAACCGGCTACAGCAATCGAAGCAACCGGTTTGTAGAATATCTGGGTAACCCCGTCATCATTCAGTCGAAAGATGTCGTGCGGAAGTTTCTGGACGTGATAGCTTCGGGTTATTACCAGGATGATATCCTCAATTCCAGCTACAGTGGGTATAATTCCACAAGAGCGGTGCCGCTGTTGATTTTGATGATTCAAAAGCACCCGGAATTCGTAAAGGAAATACTCGACAGAGGCGCCAATCCCAATGCGCAAATCGTGATCGAAAACGGTACGCGCGTCTACCACCTCAGTGGCCGGGAATCGTTTTATTCCAGCAAAACCTATGAGGATTCAGCTCTGATGGTCGCTGTTCCCTATCCGGAAATCGTGGAAGCATTGATAAAAGCCGGTGCTGACGTAAATGCCCACACATCCGAAGGCGATACGGCGTTAAAACGCGCCAAAAAAGGCGGCTATACGGAATCCGTCGAATTGCTCAAAAAAGCGGGCGCCAAATAAAAAATAGCATCACCCATAAAATCCGACGAGCCCCGCAGGGGCGCAACCGCCAGAGCCCCGCAGGGGCAACGAGCCGTATGCGCATGGCGCATAGGCGAGTAGGGGCGGCCCAATGTGGCCGCCCCAATTTGTTAACGAGCCGTATGCGCATGGCGCATAGGCGAGTTAGCGAGCCGTATGCGCATGGCGCATAGGCGAGCAGGGGCGGCCATGCATGGCCGCCCCTAACCATCATCAATTGCGAATATACCGTTTTAAACGATGCATCGATACCGTGCGCAGCAGCGCCGAGAGCAGCACGAGGGATGCGAAAGCGCTGACGATCATTGCGAATCCGGTGAGAAGGCCGAAATTGCGCATCGGGAGAAGCTCGCCAAAATACAGCACGCTCAGGCCAAGACCAACTTCGAGGGCGTTGATGACGATGCCCCAGCCGGTCGTTTCGAGCATGCGGTCGCTGGCTTTCTGGATGTGGGTTTCGGCGGCTTCGAGCGAAACGCTGCCATCGGCCGACGCGCAGTCGGCGGCGAGCTGCTTGGGCTTGAGGTTCGAAACGCGGTATTTCCAGATGAGGTGGCACGCGTAATCGATGCCGACGCTGAGGGAAATCGCGGCGATCATTGACGATCCGACGTCCATGCCGATGTCGCAGGCGCCCATGGTCGCGAATGTGAGCAGAACCGTCATCGAGGCGGGGATGAGCGATACGATGGCGGCGCGAATCACGCCGATAAAGAAGCAGAGCACGATGAACACCATGATGAATGAGCACACGAGGCTCCAAATCTGGTTGTGAATGACCGAGGCGTTCATGGCGCGGTAAATCACGGGATAACCGGACGGAATCACTTCGAACTCCTGCGATTCGACGGCGGCGGCCAGCACGGCCGGGCTCACGTCGTTTTTGGGCAAAAAGGCAACCGCGTCGCCCAGGCACCACACGGCGCTTTCGACCAGCTGCTTGAATTTTTCGCTCGGATTGGTGACCTGCGCGAGTTCGAACAATTTGGCGGTGCGCTGTTTGCGCAGCTTTTCGAGATCCTGTTCTTTAAAGGCCGTCATGATGAAATCGACGCTCTTTTCGAATGCCGTCATGTCGCTGAGTTCATCGTCTTCGGCAAACTGCTGCAGCGTCGTCATCAGCCATTCTTTCGAATAGCTTTTTTCTTCCATCGAGATGGCAATCAGCGTGGACACGATATCAAGCGCGGATTCGTCATACTGCGCGCTGTATTGTTCGGCGAAGTATTCGATGCATTCGGGACGTTCGTCGTTGCGCACGCAATTGAGGGCGCTGCCGGCATCTGCACTGTCGTCGTTATCGGCGGTATCGTTGGCTGCAACCGCATTGTCCTTTGGCGCATCTGCTGCATCGGCATCGGGGGTTTCTGCATTTTCTGCGACTGCAGGTTTAAATGCCGAATCCGGTGCGATCGCATTGAAGGCAAAGGCCTTGATCTTGTTTTCATCCATATAGATGAGGGCATCGTTTTCGTCGAACAGATTGATGTTGGTCACCATGCGGACATCGTTGCGATCGAGGGTGGCAGTCTGTTCAAAAACGGTGCGATAGATATCGTCGTGCGAGAGATCTTTTTCGTATTTCTTAAAGATCCACTGCAAATGCTGGATGATTTCTTCCTGTTCGATTTTGACGGCGGCTTCGTCGAGTTTATCGCGGGGCACCGAAATGCGGGGTTGATACAGCGGTTTGGTCGCCTCCTGGATTTCGTCGGCCAGGCGTGCGCCTTCGCTGATATCCTTGCCAGCGACGCGGATTTGCATCAGGCTGGATTTCCATGTCATTTCGGCCATCATCTCAACGCTGGCATCATCTGCGAACGCGAGCGAAGCGAGGGTTGCAGCGAGTGTAGCCGAAGCGGGGATATGCTGACCGTCGCCCATGGTACCGCCGACGAGCACGATAACCTCCGAAATCGACTGAACGCCTGCGATTCGCGGATGGGCATTGATATAGGCCGTCATGCGCTCGATCTGGCGCAGCACGAGCGGATTATTGATATTGCCGTTAATCTGGGTCTGAATGAAGTTCGAACCACCGAAATTGTCGTTCATAAAATCGTCGACGACGATCGGGAGACTGCCGGGGGCAAACAGCGAACTGTTGTCGCCGTGAGGTTCAACTTTCGTGGTAAAGAAGGCACAGACCAGGGCGATCAGAGCCACACCCACCGCAGCTTTTTTGCCGTTATTATAGACACCATCGGCAAATTTCTTCATCAGTCTCGTGGCCCACACAGGTGCGCGGCCGCCCTTCTTGGCGCGAATCGGGCAAATGATACAGGCCGACGTGACGAACCAGAACGTCACGAACATCATCAATAACGTCGCGAGTCCCATGGCACCGCCATATTCGACCATGGGTTCGACGTCCATAATCAAAAAGCTGAAGAAACCAGCGGCGGTGGTGAGCACGCACACGATAATGGGCGGCCCCGTATGAATCACGGCTTTGCGCATGGCGTCGCGCCGCGAGTCACCGGAGTCCAGGTTCGACAGCATCGCCGAAATCAAATGGATGGCGTATGCGCTGCCCAAAGCGACGAGCAAAATCGGCAGCGAAGTCGCGACGAGCGTCATCTTCATGCCGAACAGCGACATGCCGCCAATCACGCACACCAGACTGATGGCCACGCTGAACAACGAAATCAGCGTCGCCAGAATCGACTTGCTGGTGATCAAAATGATGAGCACGACGATGGCAATAACCCACGGTGAGAGCTTCGCCATATCGAGGCGCGACTGATCGGCAGAATAACCGCCGATAAAGGGACTGCCGCCATAATACAGATTCACGTCGACGCCAAGTCTTTCCTTGATTTCGAGCACTTTGGCGCGAATCATATCGGCAGCTTCCTTGGTGCTCACGCGGGTATCATCGACCTGCGCATAAACAGCGGCCGCGCGGGCATCGGGACTCACCAGAAATCCACGCACATGGTCGAGCGACAGCGTGCGCGCTTTCACCTGGTCGAGCATCTGTGCGACTTCGGGTGACGACGCCTCGGGCGTTCCCACCATCGGCAAATCCGGCACCAAATCATCGACCGACGATTCCTCCTCACCGGTATCGCGCGTGCTGTGCGCAATATCCTTAATCTCGGTAAAACTCGTCGTATTGCTCACACAAAACGCCGGTTCGCCGGTATTCTTATCGTGGCATTCCAGCAGCTTGAGTTCGCGCGACGCCAGTCGAATCAGCATCAAATCGTCGACGTTGAAAAGGTCGGGATTCTTATTGGCTTCGACGCCGACAATGGCCATCTGCAAACCATGAAACTGGTCGCCGATTTCCATAAATTTCACGACTTTCGGGTCATCCTGCGGCAAAAACTTGATGACATCATCGTCGTTCTGAATATTCATCGCCGGTTTTACGAGAAGCCCCGTCGCCCCCAAAATCAGCACCAGCACAAACGGTGCAAATCTGAGTGCGGGACTCGCCAAAATCAAACTTATCCGGCTTAGAATCGATAGTTTTTCGTTTTCTGGCATATCTTCACCCTAAACAAAATGCGGCATTGACAACAAAATCTGGTCAACCGCGCCCATAAACGGGTGACTAAACGAAAACCATCACAATTTGTTCATTTTTTTCACTTATATGGGCCGCGCTATCGGCTGCGCCGATACGCGCCGGCAACATCGCTATCGGCTGCGCCGATACGCGATGTTATTTTGGTGCCGTGCGCGATTAGCCGTGGGTGACGCTGCGCGATCACCCACGGCTAATATCAAGCGCCACTACGTGGCGCTGGTGGTTGCGCCCCTGCGGGGCGCGTCATATTTTCATGTGATCACCCACGGCTAATGTCTGCGGGGCGCATCAAATCTTGATTTAATCGACGATATAAAAATCAATGGATGTGACCACGCGCACCAATTTGCGCTGTTCCATGCCTTCCTCGGCATCATTCACCGAGAACCAGCCCTGCGAAGCCTGTTTAATTTTCCCGACCTTACTGTTGGAATCGAGTGCAAATTTCTCTGCAGCTTCACGTGCATTCTTCGTCGCTTCGGCGATCATTTCGGGCTTGATATCATTCAGACTGACGAAATCATAGTTTGGTTCGGATGCATAGAATTCCTTGTCGGTGCCGTCAAAATCCGTCGTATGCATATAGGCATCGCTAACGGCCTTGAGATTGTTTGTGCGGACGAGAATCCCCAGTGAAATAGTCGCTTTTGAAGGATGCTGGATGATATCGTATCCAATTTTCTTGCCTTCATCGTTATACTTGGTTTCTTTCGACTCGTACGCTTTGCGGAAATCGATATCCGGTTTGTCCGGAATCAGATCTGCATCGGTCAGTCCCTGAGACTTGAGATAGCCGACGATTTCTTCATTTCGCGCATCAAAAAGCTTGTGGGCTTCGTCCAGCGTTTCTGCGCTCACAGAAAAGCTCACACGCATGGTGGCGAGGTCTGCATCGACTTCGCGCTCCGAAAGACCGCGGACAGAAACCACGCGATCGGGTTTGGCAATGGTGCTGAAACCAGCGGCGATCTTACCAAATCCGCCGGAAATCACAACTGCCGATCCAAACAGCGCCGCACCGAGCAAAATGCCGAGGATAAGCGCTTTGATGATGTGACATTTACCTTCGTTCATAAATTAACTCCTTTGGTTTACAGGGGTACAGCTGGCTGTTCATAGCCAGGGGCTGAACAGCAACAAAGCTCCAGGTTACAAGCTCAAAGCTCAAACTAACACAATCGCCGCATATCACAAAAAAGGCTGTGTTGAATCATTGGGGATGTAGCTTATGGCTTATGGCTTATGGCTTATGGCTTATGGTTTATGGTTCAAAACCAAGCGTACACCACCAGAGCCCTGCAGGGGCGACATATTTTAACCGTGGGTGAAACCCGCGGACAGACTCACTAACCGCCGGAGCTGATAAGCTCAACTCGATCTCTGTATATAGCTACAAAAAAAAAGCCCCTCGCCAAAGGAGAGGGGCCAAAACAAAAGGATTAGTGTTTTTTCTTTTTCTTTTTACCGCCGTTATTGTTCTCGGCGGGAGCTTCTTCGGCGTTCTCGGCGGGAGCTTCTTCAGCAGCAGCATCTTCGGCCGGCGCTTCTTCGGCAGGAGCATCATCGTGATGTTCTTCGGCGGGAGCTTCTTCGTGATATTCTTCAACCGGAGCTTCTTCGTAATGTTCCTCGACAGGAGCTTCTTCGTAACGGACCTCGGCAGCCTTTACTTCTTCCTGAGCATCCTTGTTGATGATCAGGCGTTCGATGGCATCGTGTACGCGTTTGGCATCGGGAGCATCATCCTTCAGATAAGCCAGCAGCGACTTGAGGCTGTTATCATCGAAATCATCGATATCCTCTTTGATACCGGCGATCTTGCGCCAGTTGTTGAGGACGTTGCGAGCCGACAAAAAGTCGAAACGCATTTCCAGCAGGTTTGTGATGTGGGTTTTTGAAACGCCCATGAAATCCTCCATGCAAGAGTGACGCGAAAAAGCGTCAGTATCATAGAAATCAGACGATTATGCCTGGTTATTGTCGTCGATAGATTTGTCTTCGGCCGGCGCGGGCTCTTCGACGCCCATGGAAGCGGCCGTTGAACGCTGTTCTTCGTTTATTGTGAGCCGGTGAGCGGTTTTGCCGCGCTGTGGGAACTCAAAGCACTTGTAGCAAAGGGCCTGATGCTTCCCATCGGCATCGGTTTCGATGACCCAGCCGCCCGAAAGGCCGCGGACCTCGAAAGCTTCCCACTTGAGGCGGCCGCCGCAATAATGGCAGCGCCCCTGGCGCACTTTAAATACTTCGTATCGTTCTTTTTCGTCCATAGCCAAAATCCTTTACAGTGCCTGATAGAACCAGAAGTGGAACATATTGATATCACGGGCTGCGGTAACGGCTTTCTGCGTGATCTTGAGCACTTCGGAGGTAACGTATTCGGCCGGAATGAAGTATGGCCAGTTACGCCATCTGAAGCGTTTGTCCGAACCCGGGCACTGCGAAATGCCGACGCGGACATCGTTGACACTGTATTCGATTTCGAAATCGCCGCGGGCATAATCCATACGGCGGAGCAGCATGATGGGGCGATTCGGCGTGACATTGTGGATTTCGAACGATGCATAACCACCTTCGTGCGCAATACCAACGTCTTCGACCGTCACGCCATCCGGGTAACGGATACGCTGACGTGCACGCCACGAATCGCGGGCTTCCTGAATCTGGAACATGTGCGCCTGCTCGCTCTCTTTGTTGAGAATATCGATATCGTCGATGAGCGTCCACTCCTGACCTTCGATCGTCGTGGTTTCGGGCATCACGCCGCTGTGTTCCTTGATCTTGGTCCATTCCGGAGAAATATCGCTTTCGCCGTTGTCCAGCACCTGGGGTGAAAGCTCCTCGCCCACGATCGACGACAGCGATGTCGAACCTTTTTCTTTGACGGCGATAACCTGATCGAGGCTGTCGAAATTGACGAGCTCGTTTTCGTCGATCTGCAGGCCCTTATCGTCGACCAAATCGCGGAACACTTCGACCGAATGCTTGAACTGGCCGAAATCCTTCATGGCCTTGAGGGTAGGCTTGGTGGCTTCGATTTCGGTCACGGTATCCCATTCGAGATCGCCGATGCTCGACAAAAGCGGCATCACGTTCTGCGGTCCGACCGTACCGGAATCGAGCAGCATGTCGATGGTCATCATGCCGAGCGCTGCGCCGTTGGCGGCGAGCACTTTCTTGTCGCGCGCCATGCGATAGTACATATCGCGCTGATTGCGGATGATCTTGCGCAGACGGTTGATGAGCTCCATCGGCAGATAACCGCCGACGACGCCGGCTTTGGGCACGAAACGCAAATCGATTTCGTTGGGGCCGGGTTCGAGCGGATCTTTGGCATCCGTAATCTTTTTGGCATCTTCGGTCAGATAGACGCGGGCAATTTCGATTTCTTTGGTGATATCGGGTTCGGTAATCGAAATCTCGATCGCTGCGCGCTCCTGAATGCGGCGATGGCCTTTAAAATCGAGGTTTTCCTTGTACGAAATAAAGTCGGTGAATTCTTCGACATATTTCACGACGAAATAGATCGTCAGCGGCAGTTTAAAGTCGCCCTTGTTCACGGCCTTGATTTCGGTCTCATAGAGGATGATGTCGTTGCCCTGGCCGTCGATGGCATAGCCGGGGGCCACTTCGACCGACATATCCGCGCGACCGCGCGCACGAACCTTAAATTCCTGACGATAACCGGGAACTGTCCCCGCGCCATGGAAACACCGGTTGTGCAAACGGTGCTTTTCGACGTGATACATTTCGGCATCGTTCCAATCTTTCGTTGTCGTCACGAAGCCTTTGAAAAAATTAATGCGTTTGAATCCCTGGTCTTCTGCCATGATATCCACCTGATGCGTGATCTCCGGCCCCTCTCAGGCGGCCGGATTAACTCTGGTATGTAAATAAAACTCCGAACGATGCTGATTATTCTTCGCCTGGAAGCCGTTCGACCTCGGCCTCCCCAAGCTCCACAATTTCTTCGCCGCTGCCAATAACGTAGCCGCTTTCCTCGTCCCCAACCAGCAGCTGGAATTCCGAAAGCGATACCTTCTTGCCCTTGAAACGCAGGTAATACATCGTGTGCGCTGGCTTCTCGGCGCGTATGATATCGTGGATCTTCACGATCATATATTCCGATACTTCCTGCGGCTCCAGCGGGATATCGACGATAAAGCAGTGAGACGTATTCACCACAGGGAAGATGATTGTATCAAAATCCATCGTCGAATGTACATCGATCTGGAAACCGTGGAACGGCCATGTGTTTTCGATGATTTCCGGTTCCACACCGACAAATATCGACAGAAACAGCTTCAAGCCTTTTACGGTGCCGCGGATCTTATAGTATTCCACTGCATGACGCAGCAGATACCGTTTTTTACCCTCGGGCCAGTCTTCGTCAAGCACAAAGGCTATCCAGCTGGCCAGCCACGGCAGGAATTCCGGCGGCGTTGTGTACGGGTCGAAATAGTTCGCGATATTGTTGACTTTCAGCGCCACACTGTCAAACATGTGGCGGATGATCCAAAGAAAATCCCGAAGATGCGTATGCCCTTCGTATATCGACGTCCGGAATATTCCCGGCAAAAAGTCGGCAAACGAACGCTGCGCCACGCGAATGGTTACGATGGTATCTGCATCGACGATCTGGCCTTTTCCAGGCTCCTGGCTCAATACCGTCCAGGCTTCCTCATAGCTTTCCTCATACTGAATATCCGGCTTGGGGAATCCATTCAACTCCAGATATATCGACGCATTCTCACACGAGAGCCCTTCGAGATCGGGAACGCTCAATTTCTTTTTGCTTTGTACGCGCATTTCCTTACTCCAGCTAAGGCCTCAGTGAACTACACCACGCGCTGTTCGCGGGTCTTTTCGGTAATATCCACATCCACCAGGAACGGCAGTCCCTTCGGGCTGAGTTTGATCTGATCGACATAGATGCCGCGATCCTCATCCAGAATCTGGATGTTGTCGACGAAATCCACGCCTTCGACGTTTTCGACGATATGGAAGATATCGACCTTCAGAACGCTGCGGCCGAATTTCCAACCCTTACCATCGCGTCCGCCAACGATCGGATGCAGGAAGCGGCGCAAAGCACGTACCACATCGCGTTTCAAGCGCTCGCTCGATCCAGTCGCCGTGCGGATGATCTCAAGATTGATGCTGAGCTCGGTATATTGCGGACGCTCCACGTTCACACGAACCGTCACAAGACGACGCTCATCGAGATACGTCTTTACGCGGCGAAGCAACTCGCTCGTCGGCACCAGCTTCTTGTCGTATTCTTCTCGCGACTCGTCGAACTTCGGAACGACGATGATGCATACCACACCTTCGCTCTCGGTCAGACAGCACGTGCGAGCGATCGCATTCGAGCTCTGAAGCGAAAGCACTTCGAAATCTTCCTGCGTGACCGCGCGGTAACGGCTCTTGATCACGTATGGACCACGGGCTTTCACAGAATCGATCGTCTCGACATCACTGCCGCCTTCGCCGGGATAGTAGTTCGTCACACCGTCGATATAAGCAATTGCCTGACGAATCGTCGTCGCCTGATTCGGTCCGATGTTGCCCTTCACGCCGCCGCCGACGCTGTAGTGCGATGTACGGATATTCTGGTCGAGCAAGGGCACCACCATACCGCGTTTGCCATCTCCGAAGCGAATCGTTCCGGTGAGGCGATCCAGACGATAGTGACGGCTGCGATCGTTCGAAAGATAGAAACTCTCGACATTTTCCCAGCGAACCCAGTAACCGCCCACGCGCTTGTCTTCTTCGATAAACGGCTTCGAACCATACAGCTCTTTCAGCGCTGCCATCTCTTCGTCGCGCGGTTTGTCTTTTTCGCGCACCCAGATTTCCTCGCCTTCGAGAACCGGGGCATTCAGGAACTTGAACGTCTGATTCGGCGTGCCGCGGCCTGTGCCAATGATTTCGAAATTCAAAGTACGGCGGTTCACGGCTTCGACCGTATTGAACAGAATGTGATCGATGCTCGGCAATTCCTCGTAACCGCCCATTTCGAGACGGACTCTCAGCCAGAACAGATTCTCACCGAATTTGCGCGTCGGAGCCATATCCTTCGGACCGAGCAGGCGCAGATATCCGGACTCTGTAAAGGCAAGCGTGCTGTCATCCACATTCAGCTCGCCCCAGTCGTGACCATTCCAGTATTCCCACACGAGCTTGCGGTTGCCATAGTAGCTTTCCTGCATCTTGCGATAGTAGTTGCGCAGGAATTTCTCGTCGCCCGCAGTTCGGTCGATCTTGGCTCCCGTCCGTGTCACCACGTGGAAATAGATCTGCACCTCTTCGTTCGGGAAAGGACCGTTCATACCGAAATACATCGACGGACTCTCGTCGGGAATCGGCTCGAACACCTGAACCGTCGTCAAATCCTTGCTCACGGCATCGGTGATATCTTCATAACGGAAATCGTTATATGTCAGCACGAGTTCGGGCGTCTGGCTGGCTTCTTCATATTTCAGGCGCATCGACTTGAGCTGAGGCGGACGCAGCGGACGTTCGTCAAACCATGTCCACTTGTCGCCATCCAGCATGTACATGCCCGGCACACCATAATCGCCCTGCAGGATGCGCGCGCGAACGAAATACGACTCCATATCGCCGACCTGCGTCACCGCCATATTCTCCGGCACCGAGAAGCTCACCGTGCCGTTGCGCGTAAAGCAATAGGTGGAATCGTCAAATTCAATGCCCTTGAGCGATTCTTCGACGCCCTTGGGGCTTACCACGCCGATGCGCTGCCACTGGCGGCCATCGTAATATTCCCAGGCCACCTGCAAATCGTTCGACGGATTCAGACCCGAAACCGCGATGGCATCGGCAAGTTCGAAATCCAGACGGATGCGCGCTTTCTTTTGGGCAAACAAATCGTCGTTGCCGATATAGAAACAGCTGTCGGCCGCTGGTTCCTTGTGGAACGGGAAGAACGACTTGCTCATGTCGACGGCAATATAATCGTCGTCGGCCGTCTTCGAGATCACCTTGTCGGGGGTCACACCCTCGCCCAGAATCTCGATGCGCATCTTCAGGCGCTCGACCAGCGTCATATCGGTGCTCTGCGGCACGTTCACAAGGCGTGCACGAATCCAGTAGCCCTTCACATCGTTCACGACCGTGTCTTTCATCTGATCGACGCCCTGGAACGCCACCCAGCCGATCGGCAGTTCCTGTGTCGACGGTTCGAGTTCGCGCCAGCGATGACCATTCCAGTATTCCCACTCGCAAAGCGTCGGGAAATCGGTATCCGGGCTGTTGGGCGTCTCCACGCCGATGATCAGAAGCGCTTCTTCGCTCATCACCTCAAGGCGCGGATCCATGAAATAGAGATATCGTTCGATGCGCTGGCAGCCCATGAAGGCCTCGAAAGACTGCCCGGGACGACCGTAAATATACGGCGTATTGTCGGCATACGAATCGTGGAACTGCGCAAAACAGCGCACGATCGACGTCGGCAGAACCACCAGATCGCGAGTCGTTTCAAACACGATTGGCGCATTGTCGCTCTTATAGCTCGTGGCAACGCTTGTGCCGGCAGGAACGACCTGGAAATTGCGTGCACCCGACACGAGACTGAACGTCAGGTGCGTGCGGGCAGGCTGCGGCGGCTGAAGGTCGATGCCGACAAGATTCAGGAATGCCAGATAATTCTTGTCGCCCACGCGATTCAGACGATAGAGCAAAACCTCGATGAGCCACGCAAACAGTTCCAGCAGCGTTATACCGGGATCCGATGCATTGTGGTTCGTCCACTCCGGACAGTATTTCGGGATTAATTCTACAGCCTCATGGACCAGATCTTCCCACTTCCGGTCATCCAGCTTCGGTAATGGAATCATACTTCTCCCTCTTTACGAAGATAAAATGGGTATACAAGATTGGCTTTGGTATTCGTCCTGCGAATCGTATACGAAATCGTCACGTTCATCCGGCTTATCTCCGTATCGTCCGGTTTTGCCGTCACCTCGACATCACCGACTCGCGGCTCGAACTCGACGATCGCTTTCTTCACCTCGTGCTCGACCCGTGCTGCCGTCAATTCCGTATTCGGCTCAAAGATTATATCATGTATCGCGCAACCAAACGTCGGGCGCATCATGCGCTCCCCCGGTGCCGTTCCCAATATCAGCATCATGCTCTGGCGTATATTTTCCTCGTCCCACGACATCGCCGCGCCGCCCTGCGCATCGATATCCATCGGAAACGCGAAACCACTGCCAATTATCTTGTCCTTAGCCATCGCACACTCCCGTTAAAAGGCGTTCTGGCCTTCTATCCATCGACCGCATTCCTTGCATTTGATGCTAATCATCGGACCGTCGGTATCCACTTCGAGGGATTTTTTATCACAGAACGGACAGGTCAGACCATCTTCGTGGCCATTCATTACCTCATCCAGCACGTCCTGCCACTGCGAAAGCTCATCATAATCTGCCGACATTTCCATCCTCCTGCTTTGTTGCTTATTAAAAAGGTTGCTGAACAACCGACTTCTCATATGCAAGGGGCTCACGCCCCTGCGCGGCTTTCGTTTCGGGCGGCCCAATGTGGTCGCCTTTTCGGGCGACCGCATTGGGCCGCTCCTGCACGATGCGCCGCTACCCCTCGCGCGGCTATCTCGCCGGTTTCACGGCTCGATACGCCGCTCTGGTGTGCGGGGGACACCCCCGCAACGCCCCCGGTTCCCCGATTTCCTAGACATTCGCACGAATATGCAGAATGTCGCCATCCTCGGTGATGTACCCTTTCCCCTCAAGCTTGAATTTTCCGGCTTCCTTCACAGCGGCCTCGCTGCCCAAAGCCAGCAAATCTGCGCTCGTCATCTTCTCGGCGCGGATAAAGTGTTTCGCCAGATCCGTGTGAATCTTGCCCGCGCTTTCCTGCGCAGTTGATCCCTTGCGAACCGTCCAGGCGCGCACCTCATCCTCACCAACCGTAAAGAACGATATCAAATCGAGCATCCGGTACGATTCGCGGATAAACCGTTCGCGCGCCGTCGCCGTAATGCCCAGATCCTTCAGAAATTCAGCCTGATCCGCCTCGGGCAATTGTGCGATCTCGCTCTCGACCCGCGCGCTCAGCACGAACGACGGACAGCTCAGACCAAGCTGCGATACCACTTCTGCGGCGCTCTTTTCGTCGACCTGCGATTCATCCACATTCACGATCACAAGCGCCGGCTTCAGCGTCATCAGCTGATAACCGCGAAGCATATCCAGCTCGTTCTTATCCAGATTCAGGTCTTTCAGCCAGGTCTCGGCCTCCAGCGCCGACTGCAGCTTCAAAAACAGCGCCTTCTCCTGGTCGCTCACCTTTTCTTTCTGCATGCGCGTCACTTTGCGCTCGACGATCTCCATGTCGCTGAGCAAAAGCTCGCTCAGCATCGCCTGCGCCTCGCGTTTCGGCTCGGGTTTCGAGTAACCGTTGTCGAATCCGCGTACACATATCGCCAGCAAATCCACTTCGCGAATCTTGCCAAGCACGCTGCTGTCAAGACCCTTGCCCACCGCCGCGCCGCTCATCACATCCACAAACTGGATCGTCGCATATATCGTCTTTTTCGGATGATACATCTCGCTGAGCGCATCTATGCGGCTGTCGGGCACGCGCACCTCGCGTATCTGCTGACGAAGCTGCACCAACTCTTCCGGATCAACCCCCGACAAAGCGCCAAAAATCGTCGTCTTGCCGCTCCCCTCATATCCTATGATCCCTACTTTCAATGACGCCTCCTTAAACATGCGTTCTGTCAAATCATAGACGCTCAATATATACCTAACACATATCGACGCTTTGCACATTGATTTTCAGCGTCAATTGCATTTTTTATCGAATCCCCCCGATTTATGCGATATCCGGATACAACTCCATGTATACAAAATACCTACATATCGTTATCAACAAAACTATATAATTCGGTTGACTACTTCCTCGTTTTACTGCCAGAATTCTGCGCCGTATCCAGACGGATACGATGACATACATCAGGAGGGAATCGCGTATGAACCCAAAAGCCATGTTTTGTATCAGTTACGGATTGTACATCATTTCCGCCCGGGATGATAACGGACATAACGCCGCATGCGTTGTAAACACGGTGCTCCAGGTCACCGAAAATCCGCTGCGCGTCGTCGTCGCCATCAATAAAAATAACGATACCTACGATACCATTACACGTGCAAAGCGGTTTACGGTTTCGGTGCTCGACCGGAACACGACGTTCGACACGATCAAACATTTTGGGTTCCAGTCGAGCCGCAATATCGACAAATTCTACAACTGCCCGGTAACGGCGAAACTGGTCGACAAGATTCCCCGCATCGTTCAGAACACCAATGCCATCATCACATGCACGGCGCTCAAGGTCACAGATCTGGGCTCACACGGCCTCATTCTGGCCGATGTAACCGATGCCGAACGCCTCAGCGATGTGCCGACGCTCACCTACGATTACTATCAGTCGCACGTCAAACCAAAGCCGCAGCCGCCCAAATCGACCAAAACCGTGTGGCGGTGCGAGGTTTGCGGATTCGAAATCGAAGCCGACGAACTGCCCGATGATTATGTCTGCCCGCTGTGCGGCCATGGCAAAGATGCGTTTGTAAAAGTCGAAGCAGCCCCGGCAGCCCCGGCACCCGAACCCCCGGCGGCACAGGCTGCGGCAACGGCAAACATCATTCGCAAATACCGTTGTGATACATGCGGATTTGAGATCGAAACCGACAACCTCGCCGATGATTATATCTGCCCGGTTTGCGGTCGTCCCCGCAGTGCTTTTTATATCGTTGAAGAGACCGCAGCCCCTGCTGCTGCGGCAGATTCCACTCGTGCCGGCATTTCCGGCAATGCCCCATCCACCCAATCAGGAGAAGAAAACATGCCAGAGTTAAAAGGATCAAAGACCGAAGCCAACCTCCAGGCCGCATTTGCAGGCGAATCACAGGCCCGCAACAAATACACATATTTCGCAAGCCAGGCCAAGAAGGAAGGCTATGAGCAGATCGCCGCTATCTTCCTCGAGACAGCCGAAAACGAAAAAGAACACGCAAAAATCTGGTTCAAATGCCTGCACGACAACAAGATTCCCGCCACTGCCGACAATCTGCTTGCCGCAGCCGAAGGTGAGAATTATGAATGGACCGATATGTACGACAAGTTTGCGAAAGAAGCCAAAGAAGAAGGTTTCGACCGCATCGCAGCCCTGTTCCAGATGGTCGGTGAAATCGAAAAGCATCACGAAGAGCGCTATCGCAAACTGCTCGCCAATGTGAACGACAAGGTCGTGTTCTCTCGCGAAGGCGATGCCATTTGGGAATGCCGCAACTGCGGTCACATCGTCATCGGCAAAGCGGCTCCGGCCGTCTGCCCGGTCTGCGCGCATCCGCAGTCCTATTTCCAGGTCAAGGCCGATAATTATTAATCCCCGCACCCCAAAACATACAAAAGCAGAGACATGCAGTGTGCATATCTCTGCTTTTTTCAATTGTTAAATTGTTAAATAATTGGATTTCTTTTGACGAAATACCGTCAAGGGAATAACATATTCGACCGTATCCGATGACACTGACATTTCGTACATCGGCAGATTATTAACACTCAGGAGATTGAGCATGGCTAAAACCCTCTTTGAATCCGGCGATATTCGCAACATCGCGCTGTGTGGCCACAGTGCCAGCGGCAAAACGACCATTGGTGAAGCAATTCTGTTAAAAACAGGTGTAACCACGCGATTTGGCTCGACGACGGCAGGCACGTCGACTTTCGATTTTGAGCCGGAAGAAATCAAGCGCGGCGGTTCCAATGCGACAGCTTTTGCATGGTGTGAATATGCCGGTAAAAAGGTCAACATCATCGACACCCCGGGCGATGGCAACTTTATTTATGATTCGTTCACCGCACTGCGCGGCGCTGATTGTGCCGTCATCGTCGTGAGCGCCCCCGACAGCGTCGAAGTTCAGACCGAAAACGTCTTCCACGAAGCCAAGAAACTTGGCATTCCCCGCTTCTTCGTCATCAACAAGATGGACAAGGAACGCGCCAATGCCGCACAGTGCCTGGCAGACATCAAAGAGGAACTCGAGATTACGCCGGTTCAGCTCCAGATCCCCATGGGCGCAGCCGAAACCTTCAAAGGCGTGATTTCCCTTATTAAAAACAAAGCCTATGTGTATGACGGCGCCACCGGCAAACGCAAAGAAACCGATATTCCTGCCGAATATGCAGATGCCGTCGAAGAGGCATGGGAAAGCATCATCGAAGCCATCGCCGAAACCGACGACGCTTTGATGGAAAAATACCTCGAGACCATGGAACTGAGCCACGAGGAATGCATCGCCGCACTGCCCAATGCCATGCAGAACGGCCTGATCGCTCCCGTTTTCTATTGCTCGGCCATCAATCAGATCGGTATCGATCTGCTGCTCGACATGATCGCCGAATATGCCCCCAGCCCCCTGTGCCGCCACGATATCGAAGCCACAAAAGACGGCAAGGAAATCTCCTTTACCGGCAAACCTTCCGACAGCTTCGCAGCCCTCATCATTCGTTCTGTTATCGACGAATTCTCGGGCAAACAGAATATCATGCGCGTTTTCTCGGGCAATGTGCCTGCCGACGGCAATGTCGTCAACGTCCGTACCGGCGACACCGAGCGTCTGGGCACCCTCTATGCGCTGCGCGGCAACAACCGCGATGCCCTCGAAAAAGGCGTCTTTGGTGATATCATCGCCGTTGCCAAACTCAAAGATACCCGCACAAACGACACGCTTGGCATGGATCAGTCGCTGGTCTTCAAGCCGATTACCTATCCCGAGCCGATGATGAGCTTCAACATCGCCTGCAAGAACAAGGGCGAGGAAGACAAACTCGGTATCGCTGTCGACAAGCTTATCGACGAAGATCCCACCCTGTCGAAGGGCTACGATGATCTGGGCCGCGCACTCACGCTCAAGGGCATGGGCCAGCAGCACCTCGAAATGGCCATCGACAAGATGAAACGTAAATTCAAACTCGAAGTCACCAGCTCGCTGCCGCTCGTCGCCTATCGCGAGACGCTCAAAAAGCGCGTTCAGAACATCGAAGGCAAGCACAAAAAACAGTCTGGTGGTGCCGGTCAGTTTGGTGTTTGCTACATCAATGCCGAGCCGCTTCCGCGTGACGGCGGTTTCAAATTCATCGATCAGATCGTCGGTGGCGCGATTCCCCGCCAGTTCATTCCCGCCGTCGAAAAAGGTATCGTCAGCCGTATGGAATCCGGTCCGCTCGCTGGTTATCCCGTGACCGACGTCCAGGTTGAACTCATCGATGGTAAATATCATCCAGTCGATTCAAAAGAAGTCGCTTTCCAGATGGCCGGCCGCAAAGCCATCCTCGCCAGCCTTGCACAGGGCGGCGTGAAACTGCTTGAGCCTGTCTATAAGATGGACATCACGATTCCTTCCGAATCGGTGGGCGATATCATGGGCGATATCACATCACGCCGTGGCCGCGTGCTGGGTATGGATCCCGAGCACAAAAAGACCGTCATTCACGCGATTTGCCCGCTGGCCGAAATTCAGCGCTATGCACCCGATCTCCGCTCCATGACGAGTGGTCAGGGCGTGTTCACGATGACATTCGAAGGCTATGAAGATGTTCCCAGCAACCTCGAAGCCAAGATCATCAAAGAATCCCCGTTCGGCGGTGCGAAAGAAGAAGACGACGATTAATCCCGTCTGTTCTGAATTGCCGGAGCCTTTGGCTCCGGCTTTTTTTTGGGCTATGTACGGCGACCGTGTTGTTCTCATCAAATCCTGGCCGTTAGTGGATTTGTCCGTGGGTGTTACCCACGGTTAAAATATATCGCCCCTGCGGGGCTTTTTTGGTGACGCCCCTTTGGGACGTGTCGGATTGCTGCAGTGCTTTGATAAACCAGATGCATCAGCATCTTTCAACACGCTGGCCATACAGGGCCTTTATTTTGGGGGCTTGTTTGATCCAATTGCAGGACGGCGCGTATGGCACATAGCGCCGTCGGCAGTGCGTATCGGGCATCGCAGATGACCGATAGCACGCCCCATCATCAAATTCATATAAATTCACACACAGCTTCACATACATATTTTGAGTTTTATGTAAAAACGGTATAAATAACAGGTTGAGTTTGTCTCGATAATTTTTAGGATGAGGTGAATCGTGGGCTCACAAATCGCAGTCATTAAGGCGACGTTAAAATACAATACACAGGAAGAATTGATTCGTGGGATGGCTCCGCTGATTACGCGGCGCGGCCTGTTTATTCATACGCGGACGACGCGGCCGGTGGGCTCGGAGGTGCATTTTGAGTTCCAGCTGGCCGACGGCTCGCAGACGTATTCCGGCGAAGGTATTGTGCGCAAGGAGATTCCGTTTGTGGGCGGCCCATCGTCGCAGAAATCGGGCATGCTGATTGCCCTGCGGCGCATTAACCGTCCGTTCAAGCAGGTCGTCGATGCGATTCTGAATCCGCCCGACAGCGATGCGACGCCCGCGCCGGCACCTGCACAGCCCGTGCGCCCGGCTGCACCCGAACCCGGGCAAAAGCAGCTCATCGTTGAATCGCGTGCCGGTGAGTCGGAGGGCTTCGACCTTTTTGGCGAGCTCGATATGGATCGCGGCATGGATTCGCTGTTTGCCGGTATCGAGAAATCCGCCCCCGACAGCAATGCGGCCGAATTGTTCGAAAAACCAATGGTAGTGAGCGGCCTGCTGATGAATCCTGTGGCTGCCGACGGCGTCGCACTCGATTACAATGCACAGTATGATGCAGACGACGGCTACGAATTTGACGAAATGCCGACAACCGAGCTGGGCAAAAATGCACCTGCGCCGCGGGACGACAGCAGCTCAACCCGCACCACAGGCGAATATGAGTCTGCCGAAGCCATTGCCGCACGTCAGGCCATGATGGCCACAGAACAAGCGGGCATGGGCGAATTGGCAAGCGAGCTGGCGAACGAGCTGGCGGATGAGTTAGCGAGCGAGCAGGCGAGCGAGCAAGCGGCAATCAACGAAGCCGTGAATGCGGGGATTAACGATATCATTTCGGACGAACCCGAGGCAGCTCCTGCCGAAGCGGCTCCTGCCGAAGCGCCGGTTGCAGACCAGAGCGCGGCCGTTGGCAATTTCCTCGCCCAGAACAGCATCGACGCCTATATGGCGCAGAACGCGCAGTCGTCTGCTCAGAGCGCCATCAACGATTACCTCGCGCAAAACAGCATCGACGCCTATATGGCCAAGTCGCAGTCGGGATTTTTAAAACCGCCCGAAACGAACGATGCCGAGCGCGCCCGCGCCGAAATGGAGCAGCTTAAGCCGCATCAGGCTTCGGTGACTTCGGTCGTCGAAGATGTGATTTCGGATACCCCGTCGTCGGGCTCCCTGAACAGCCTGAATGCGCTCACGAACGATATCCAGCCTGCGCATGAAGATACCGGCAACCACTCCGTCGAGGCATGTTTCAGCGAAGCGCCGTCGCAGGAGCTCAAGAATCTGCTCAACGATGTGGCTTCGGATGGCACAGACAAGCTTTCCCCTGAAGAAATCGGCAATGCGCCCACGCAAATCAATGACGTCATCGATATCGATTCGATGGATCTGCCGCGCACCGAAACCGCTCAATACGAGTTTGGCCGCGACAATTCGGCCGCTCAGGCTCCTGCAGCAGCACCGGAACGTGCGCCGTCTTCCGAGTCGATCAAACGCGCGCCGTCCAACAATGCAAATCCGGCAGCCCGACGCGCCCGACGTGCCGAACCACAGGCCGGCGGACCCGCAAACCGCAAGGAAATTTCCCTCGAATCGGTGCTCAAGCAGGCTGAAAAAAGCGCAGAAGATATCATCATGACCAATGTTTCTGCCACCAAACCTGCACCGCGCCGCCGCGTGAACAAAGAGCCAGAACCCGAAATTCCGACGGCCAAAAAAGGCTTCTTCAGCAACCTGTTCAACAAGAAATAGACGCTGTTTCGTGCATTTATCACGCGCTGACCGCATCATCGGAGGCGCGTGTCTGCATATTGGCGGTATCGCTCATTTCATCGTCAGGAATTCGTATGCCGGTTATTGGAATCGATCTAGGGACATCAAATACCTGTGTTGGCGTCGTTCTGGATGGACGTCCGCAGGTCATTCTGGACGAAAAAGGCCGTTCGACGCTGCCGTCGGTAATGGCATTGAACCGCCGCGGCCAGTTCTTTGTGGGCCACCTCGCCAAAGCCCAGATGTCGATTAATCCAACGGGCACCATCCATTCCGCAAAACGCCTTTTGGGGCAGAAATACAGCGGCCGCGATGTGCAGCGGCTGATTCCAGAGCTGCCATTTGAAATCTCGCAGCTGCCGGACGATTCTCCCGGCATCCGGCTCGGCGACAACGTTTTAACGCCGACCGAAGTGAGCGCAGCCGTATTGAAGAAAGTGAAGGTGCTGGCCGAAAATGCGCTGAATGAGCCGATCACAAACGCGGTCATCAGCGTCCCTGCGCACTTCGACAACTTCCAGCGCCGCGAAACCAAACACGCAGCCGAAATCGCCGGGCTGGAGGTGAGCCGCCTGATTAACGAACCGACGGCTGCCGCACTGGCCTATGGCTATGGCGCCAATTCCCCCGGCATGATCGCCGTTTTCGATTTCGGCGGCGGCACATTCGATATCTCGATTCTGGAAATCGGCGACGGCATTTACAACGTTCTGGCAACCGGCGGCGATACTTTCCTGGGCGGCAACGATTATAACAATGCCATCGCCAAATGGGCGGCCGAAAGATTCTCCAATAAATATCACCTCAATCCGATGGACGATATCGCAGCCCACCAGCGACTGCTCGATGCCTCGGAATATGTCAAGATTCTGCTCTCGACACAGGAAAAAGCCCAGTTGTTCCTGCAGCAGATTTTGCCGCAGGTCGATCCGTCACTCGATATCGACGAGACCATCACGCGCAGCCAGCTTGAAACGCTGTGTGAGCCGCTGGTCGACCGCGCGCTCACCATCTGCAAGCAGACATTCGATTCGGCCAATATCAGCATCGCCGACATCAACGATATCATCATGGTCGGCGGCATGACCCGCATGCCCCTGGTACGCCGCAAAGTGACCGAATGGTTCGGACGCGCCCCCAATACGATGATCAATCCCGACGAAGCCGTCGGCATCGGTGCTGCCATTCAGGCCATGGCACTCGACAGCATTCAGGATAATATGGTGCTGCTGCTCGATGTTCTGCCGCTCACGCTCAGCATCGAAGCTGCGGGCGGCGTTTGCATCCCCGTCATCGCCAAAAACACCAAAATTCCACACCACGTCAGACGCATCTTCACGACCTCGCGCGACAATCAAAACAGCGTCACCATCTCGATTTATCAGGGTGAAGGCCACCACGTCTCCGAGAATTCCCGTCTCAGCACCTTCGAACTCACCGGAATTCGCCAGGCCCCCCGCATGACGCCGCGCATCGAGGTCTCGTTCAGCATCGACGTCAACGGCATCCTTTCGGTCACAGCCATCGATCTCGATTCCCACCAGTCACAATCCATCGAAATCGTCGATCTCACATCGAAAGCGCTCGATGTTCTCGAGAGCGAGCCTGTCGAGCCAGTCGTTCAACCCGAATAATACGAAGAGAAATCCGTGCGATTTTCGCTGTTTCAAATTCCGGGCAAAGTCAGATTTCAGATGGAGGGCTTTCTTCGCATCAAACCGGTGCCCCAGCTGGATGCCTGGCGCATTTTTGCCCAAAATCTCAAAGCCCACCATTACGAGACCGAGGCGGCCCTGGTGTTTGATATCGCCGCCCGATACTACGACAAAGCGGTCGTTCGCAAGGCCGCATCGCAGGTGCTCTCTGTTCCCGAATACCGATGGGGACGCGGGCTCATCGATACCAGAACCTCCCTTCAGCATCCTGCAGTTTTCGACCTGCGCGATCAGAATCCCCCGGTTTTGTTCGATGGATACGTCGGATTCCGCGTTGGTTCCGAGCTGCGTCTCATCCATCCGGTCACAGCCGATACCCGCGTGATTCAATCGTTTGTGCCCGAGCCTGCGCAGGTTTCAAAAAAAGGTCTGCCCGAACCCTGGGCCGAAACGCCGATTTCGTATATCAACGTGCAAAACAACCTCGTCTTTGCCCCGCAAACCGACGAGATCTACTTTATCGATCTGTCGCGCATCGATTTCTCACTCAGCCCCCAGGATGCCGAAAACAGGCTGCTGCCATACGCCAGAATTCGATGCAATGCGCCGGTGCACCGCCTTTTCGGGCCGCTGAATGATGGGTCGATTTTCGTGACCACAGCGCCCGAATTCGCCGCGCTTTCGGATAAATGTTTTCTGTATCGGCTGGATATATCCAAAATACAGGCAGCCATTTGCGAAGCGCCCGGCGCCTGCCTGAAAATCGAAGAAGCCGCAACAGCAATCATACCATTGCAAAACATCGAACAAACGCTGCGCGGCGATATCTGTGCATGCGACGATGCATTCATCACATGCAGCGGCGGCATGCAGGCCGAAGAAGTCAGATTTATCTATGCAGATGGCAGCTGGGCCGCCCGCTGTGTGCACGCATCACCGGTTGTGCGCATACTGCAATCGGAATTCGGCCCGGTCAGTCTGGACAGCAGCGGCCAGGCATTCCTGTGGAACGACGGCAAAGTCGTCGGCGACATGCAGTTCGACACCGCAAATTTCCAGGCACTGCTCCAGTCGCCCGCGACAACGTGCAGCATCGACTGGCAGGCAAATATGCTCTACATGACCGGATTCGACGATTTCGCCCACTTGTTTACCGGTTTGTCGAAAGCGCTCTCGGTCTGCCTCCACACATCGGGATACACCAAACAGCCTTTTGTACAAAAAATACACTACCTCAAAGACTGTACAATCGCGATGCTCAGCGACGGCAATTACTATTTCTGGGATTCGCGCAATGCGTGTGTTCAGCCGCCCTGGCAGCTTTCACAAAGCCTGGCAACAGCCGAAGACTGGCACGAAATACTATCGATCCAAAGCCCGGCAATCGAGGCGGATCCGCGCATCAGAATATTCGAATAAAGAATAGTATGGGGCCAGTCTAGTGTCGCGGTGCGACACATACGCCTGGCCGGCGTCTCTATCGGGATAAATCCCGATACGAGCCGCCAACGATTTGGAAAGATAGTATCCGTCTCTGACTAGAGAATTCTGCGCACACCTTCGCGAAGCAGATTGACGAAATCTTTGGCGACTTTGCGGCCGCATTCCATCACTTCGGCGTGAGAAAGTTTAGTTTCCGAAAGACCGGCAGCCTTATTTGTAAGGCATGAAATACCGGCAACTTTCATATTCATATGATTGGCGACGACGACTTCGGGAACCGTAGACATACCGCATGCGTCTGCGCCCAATCTCTGGAACATACGAACTTCTGCAGGTGTTTCATATTCGGGACCATGGCTGGCGCAATACACACCTTCGCGCAGCAATATGCCGAGATCTTTTGCAGTTTTGCGAAGTATATCACTCATTTCATGGTTATATGCTTCACTCATATCGGGGAAGCGAACGCCGAATTCATCTTCGTTCAAACCGACGAGCGGGCTACCGGCCATCAACATATTGATATGATCGGTAATGAGCATGAGCTCACCGGCATTAAAAGCGGGGTTAGCAGCGCCGGCAGCATTCGTAACAATCATTCTGGTGCAGCCAAGGCAATGAAGTATACGAATGGGCAGCGTCACGCGTTTGAGATCGCCGCACTCATAGAAATGTACGCGGCCCTGCATCACGACCAGATCTTTGCCATCCAGCTGTCCAAAGACGAGATTACCGGCATGCCCATGTACACTCGAAGTAGGAAAACCTTCGATATCTGCATAAGGGATGACGACCTGGTTATCAAGTGCATCAACAAAGGCACCAAGGCCAGAACCCAAAACCACACATAAATCTACTTTGCGATTACATTTCGCTTGTATACGGGCTGCAATTTCTTTTGCAGTATCATATATCTGGCCCACAGCAACCTCCGTTTGGTTATTATCAAATCAAAATTGCCGGTGAACGATCCACCGGCAATATTACGAACGAGACTAATTATTTAGCCGATTTGTAAACGCCGCGGCCGACTTTCTGAATCACGCCTTCGTTTGCCCAGATACCGAGTTTGCTATAAACTCTTGTGCGGAACGACGGTGTATCAGGCATACCTTCTTTCAAAAGACGACCGAAGATTTCTACAGGTGTCATCGAATTGGGCTCGGCATCCTTGAGATACTTGCAAACCATTTCACGGATAGTTTCTTCTTTAATGCGGGCTTTCTTGCCTGCAACCGGCTTGGCGGCAGCGCGGACTGCTTTCTTGGGAGCTGCAGCAGCTGCGGGAGCAGCAGCCTTGCGGCCACGGGCAGCACGGGGTGCTGCAACAGCAGCAGCCTTGCGGCCACCACGTGCAGATTTGCTGCTCGTCGCTTTCAATGTTTCAAGTGAATAGGTCTTTTTCGCACCAACAAAGTTGCCAAGAAGTTCAAGATTCTTCAATACTTCCTGACGCTCTCTTTCAAGATCCTGCAGTTTTGCCTGGGCGGCATCATACATTTTCTGCATGTTATTTTTAATCTGATCATACTCTGAAACTGCCATGTTTTTTCTCCTTTGCTTGTTTTAAAACTACTCGTTGCAACCACGCAACAAGAAGTTATTTCTCTCTGCAATTCACGTATTAAGTAATTAGTATTTACATGTCAAGAAAGTTTTTATTGCAACGTTGTATTTTTTTGGAGCCTGGTTGTACGAGTGCGTTTTTTTTGCAAGCTGATGAATGGCAAAACCGCTTGATTACTGGAGTTTAGTGCTTGTAGCAGTGCCATGAACACTCAAAGCTCAAAGCTCAAAGTTCAAAGCTGTTAGCTGATAATCTTTTCGTAGTAGCGATTTCCACGCAGGTTCAACACAGCCTTTTTTTTATTCCCATCCCGGATTCTATTCCTTTGTAACCTCACCATCGCAAGCAATTATGCCAGAATCCGGAACTTACATCAGAAATGTTGTTCCTATGTGACCGGGCAGTTAGTTAGTCTGTCCGGGCGCGCATGCAGCGCACCCGGCCCAAAGCATTACATCTTGTCACCGGTTACATAGACATCGTCAATGCGAACAGATGCGTTCACATCACCGCTCCCGCCATAGGGATAGATTCGAATCTCCAGCTCAGACATATTATCTGCCCCGGTTAACTGCGATTCGGGAAACGCTTGATAGATATTCTTATCGTCAAATCTCAGCTCACTTCCGGCTGTCTGGATGATGTCTCCGACTTTGTAACCCACCGTGATGCGCTTCTCATATACGCCGCTTCCCGCCGCCTTGAACTGGATGCGTATATTCCTATATCCCAAACTCGAGGTCGTAAACACGAAATGCTTTTCATCGGAACTGTATTCTTCATTCTGCGGCAATCTGTCCATAGATGCCGCCGCATCGGGATATCCACTGGACCCTGATAACATCCGGATTGTACCGCCATCGCTGAGTTTCATCGTCGAACCCGATGCGAATACGCCGCGATCTGCTGCAACAGATGTTGCTGTATCATCCTTTTGATATGCACTATACGTCCATTGGGCCAACAGTTCGCCTTCGATTCCGGTTAAAGCAACTTCAAACTGTGCACGCTGTGATGCATCGGGAACATCCTTTTCCTGCGGAACGGGACTGCCCATTTCGGCAGCACACAAATAGTACGAATTGCTGCCGCCCTGCGCATTTGCCAAAAACGCGCAGTCATAAATACCCGGACCCCAGTTCTCATACTTCATCGACGCAGACAACAAGTATTCGTCCGTTTCGCAGTCCGCGCACGAAACCAGGTCAGCATCCTGTTTTAATCCCCATGCATAAGTATAAACGCCTTCGCTGTTATCGTGCAGGATACAAACCATTCGCCCTGCAACCATACTCATATCGACACCAGGTTCTACAACGATTCGTCCCTTCATGGTGACAGTCTGTGTACTATCGTCCGCATCGAGCGATACCAGCTGGCAGGTCTGGATATTGCCAATCGGCTCTCCCTCAGCCACGCATGAGCCCTTGGTCAGTGTCATACAATCCGAGTCGCATCCGGGTGCACCGCCATCTCTCCAACTGATATTACTCTTATAATCGTTACATGAAGGCTTGTTCAAAAACTGCGCCTCGCCATCTATCACTTCACAAATCTCGTTGTATTCCGGCTCGATGATACCATTGCCGCAATGAGACGCCACACAGGTTCCCTGTTCTATACCAGAACAATCCGCCTTGCATTCAGGCGTGCCTGAATAGATTGCCTGTGCATCGGCATCGGGCAAATCCGCACACGTCAGGCTGCCCAAATCCGATCCATCACAAACGTCTTCGCCTTCTATTATATTGTTACCGCAGGTGGACACCACAGGTTGTTTGCATGCATTATTTTCACAGCCGTTGGGACAATCGGTACGCGTTTCCTTGCCACCCTTGCATTCGACAAGCGTATTGCCATCACAAGCCACAGAATCCGCACCACAGCCCTGAGATGTACCGCAAATGCCATCCTGACATGTTACGCCGCTGTCACATGCAACTTCAGAGATATGCCCATCCACGCATTTCAGCGAAGTGGATTCCGACAGACACAAAGGCACAAAATCGGCATTACAAGTGCCCCAATTGCCACTAAATGTCTTCGATTCATTGCATCCGCAAATCATCAGACAAAGACAGCCAAACATAACCAAACGGCGATTCATACAAAAACTCCCTGTATTTTTACAAAAGCCCTCCGGATTTCGGAGGGCGAACGATTCATATTCACTATCGCACGACGCATAAGATGATGATGCATCCGGCATCGGGCATGCGTATCGTCGGAACAACCCCATGATATCGCAATATTCCCCGGGCGTAGCTGCAGTCTTTTACCAAACCGAAAGCTCCAAAAGCTTACGGTTTGGAATATAGAACCCGGCATTCCGGTGCGCTCAGCCCCGCGGTTCGTGTATCACAAACGATAAGCGATACAACCCCGCGCATGAGAAACAGATTTTATTTTTCACAAACAGCACTGGTTGAACCGTCTACCGCCGTCTTATCGACACAATGAAATCCGACGGAGCATTTCAATTTTACAACCTCGCCATTAATCGTGCAGGTTTCCATCATTTCGGCACTCAGGCATGTGGAAACATAGGTATTCACATCGCATGAATTATCGCTCGAACTACACCCCATCAGTGCAGCGAACCCCAATACCGATACGATTGTAAGAATGTTTTTCATTGTGCAGCTCCTCAATATCGAGTCGTCGATGCAGACGACACATACATCCATTATATAATGTGAATTGAATGCAAACATCAAGGCCGCATAAAGAAAAAAATGGAAAGGCAACGATTCAGCCACATGCCATTTTTTGGATTTCTTTCGCGGCTACGCGCCGCAGGCGGCATCGTTAAGCCCCATGCCATTTTGGACGGCTTGCGCCGTAAGCACATACCTCACCCCCTTTGTCACGGCGTTGCCGTGACATCTCCCCCTCCCCGTTTCAGGGAGGGGGAGCTTAAGGATGGCGCTCCGCGCCTTCTCTTTGCGGCTACGCGCCGCAGGCGGTTAGAGGGTGTGCCACCGCGCACACCCTCTAACAACTCCCGCGCGTCTGGGGGCTCTGCCCCCCGTCCCCCGGTTAAATTTCTATTCATTTCAATTGCGCCGCTGAAACGCCATCCATGGCGTTACATCGACGCGCCCGCCAACGTCCTGTTGGCGGGGAGGTCGTTAGCTCATCAAGACGGCCTGCGGCCGTAAGCATATCTCTCGTTGCTACGCCCAGCAAGTGCGACACCACCAGAGCCCCGCAGGGGCGGCATATTCTAGCCGTGGGCGCAGCCCACGGCCGCAGGGGCGGCATAATTTAACCGTGGGCGCAGCCCACAGAAAAAAAAAAGCCACCTGAAAACAGGTGGCTTTAAGATGGAGAATATCGGGTTCGAACCGGTGACCTCCTGCGTGCAAAGCAGGCGCTCTCCCAACTGAGCTAATTCCCCAAAAGAATGGGCCTGGTTAGACTCGAACTAACGACCTCACGCTTATCAGGCGTGCGCTCTAACCGGCTGAGCTACAAGCCCTTGGTTTATCGAAAACCCGAAGAGAGAAAC